>ERZ808051.80-NODE-80-length-128397-cov-11.177026_pt1 | contig 128397 bp, 103 predicted proteins | sample MGYA00380199_ERZ808051 | MGnify/ENA primary metagenome ERZ808051 (study PRJEB31490, sample SAMN06133391) | mouse gut metagenome | isolation source: J11 | host: mice | place: China: Chengdu | collected 2015-05 ... | reverse complement strand
AGAGGTGTCAAAAAAAGATGAGGAATTGTTCAGTGCCTTGGGAGTAGACCTATTACGTAATTAGTTCCGTTTTTGTGATATCAAAAGTTTTAGGTTTGTCTGCAGGTCATCAGGGAAACTGACAGCGGCATTGCTGCTGCTGGTTCCTGTACAGGCGTTGCTGCCCACTGTGACGCTGTATCTCACAGACAGGATCATCAGCCAGATCCAGAGCGGGGATCCGAATCTGCTGGCATTGCTGCTGTCTGTGTGGGGGACCGCGTTTATCGCAGGCAATCTGGCATCGCCGATGGTCACGTTTGTGCAGGGGCAGCTGACCGATCGGCTTACGTACAGGCTCAATCTCAGTATCATGGAGCAGTCGGAGCGGCTCCAGACGATCGATCACTATGAGGACAGCAAGTTTCGCGACCAGATCAGCCTGCTGAGCAGCGAATCGAGCTGGCGCCCTGTCAATCTGCTGGTATTTGGGACGAGCCTGATGATGAACGCGATATCGCTGGTGTCCATGTTTATGCTGTTATGTTCCTTTCAGCCGGTCATTGCGGTGCTGCTCTTTGCCGCGCTGATCCCGCAGGGGGTTCTTTCCTATAAGATACAGCAGCAGGCGTTTGAGACGCTGGTGTCCAACAGCGAGGATTCCAGAAAGCTCGCCTATTATTCCGAGACACTGCTGTCGGCAGCGCATATCAAGGAGGTCCGACTGTATAAGCTGTACGGATTTTTCCAGAATAAATACAGAAGTGCATACCGGCGCATCCACGCCAGCGTGCAGAAGGGCAGGGTCAGGCAGTGTGTCTTTGCCTCTGCGTTTCTGATCCTCACCGGAGTGGTCAGCGTGCTGGGATTCTGCCATATCGCCTATGCTGTCCGTGGTCACAGGCTGGACGTCGGCACGATCCTGGTCTACACGTCAGCCATCGTCTATACGATCCAGGGGATCAGCAGGTTCGTCGAGGATTCCAGCCTGCTCTATGACACGCTGCTGTACATGTCCAATCTGTTCTCGTATCTGGCGATCGAAAATGCCGCGGGATTTGACGGGACAAGAGAATGGACAGATTTCGGTGAAATGAAAGTCGAGAACCTTTCTTTCCGGTATCCGCAGTGTGAAAAGCAGGTTCTTGACGAGGTTTCCTTTTCGGTAAAAAAGGGAGAAAAGATCGCGATCGTCGGGGAGAACGGCGCGGGAAAATCGACGCTGGTCACACACCGCATGGCGAGCGTCAGGGATGCGGATAAAGTCCTGTTTCTGAGAGACGGCAGGGTGCTGGGATTTGACGCGCACGAAGTGCTGCTTCGGACAAACGGTCACTACAGGGAGATCTGTCAGATGCAGGCGTCGATGTACCAGGATTTGGAAAAGGGAAAGAAAAACGGATCTAAGGTTTGACATTTTGCAGATTTGTGATAGAATTGTAACATAGTTGTAATAGTTCGGAACAGAATGCCGGATTTATTGCGTAGATTGATATTTTTGCAGAGATGAGGCGGTTTTTGGACGGTTACGTAGAGGAAAAGATCATGATTACTGTAGAATGGAGATTATTATGAAACAGCAAAAACACAAGCGCAGGGAATCTTTTTCGCTTCTTCTTGTCTCCAACACGGGAAAAGATACCAGGCAGTTTTTTCTCTCGCTAAAGATGATGCGGCTGATCATTGTTCTGATGCTGTTGATCTGCATCACACTTGTATGGAACATATACCGGTCGAGAACACACTACAAGAGTGAGTCGGAGCTTCGGCAGAAGCTGACATTGAGTGAACAGCAGGTGAAACAGCTCGAGAGTGAGCGGGAGACACTCAATGCCCAGAATGCGGCGCTCACAGAAGAAAACGAACTGTACAGACAGGCGGAGATCGTGAAGGCGGAGATGTCTGAGATGATGGGGACAGAGGAAAGCACGGCGGATGAGGCACAGCAGACGGACACGTCTGTCCCGAGCCAGTATCCCTGTACGGCGGGCGGTCTCCTGAAGGAGTCGTACTCGGAGGATCACCCGTACATCTCGATCAGTGCGCAGCAGGAGGACCGCATCACGGTGGCGGGAGACGGGACAGTCGCATCGGTGGGCGCGGACGATACATATCCGATCGTTATAGAGGTCGATCACGGGAATGGTTACAGATCCCGCTATATGTGCCGGCAGGAGGCAGATGTTCAGGTGGAGATGGGGCAGCAGGTGCAGAGCCGCGACACGTTGATGGTCATCAACGGAAACGAGACGCAGTTTGATTACCAGGTGATCTACAATGAACAGGTGATCGATCCGCTGCTGGTGCTGGAAGCGAAAGGTTAAAGGAGGATGTCATGTTGGGAAGAAACAAAAATTCTGCGTATGCAGATGATGGAAAGGATAAGGTAAGTACGCTGATCGGAAAGGAGACCACCTTTGACGGTGATCTGACCTCGGCGGAGACGGTGCGCATCGACGGCGTGATCAACGGAAACTGTTCCTGTGAGAAGAAGCTGATCCTCAGTGCGGAGGGACAGGTGAAGGGCAACATTACCGCACAGAGTGTGATCATCTCGGGGAGGGTGGACGGTGACATCACGGTCCAGGGAAAACTGGAACTCCTCTCCACAGGAAAGATCGCCGGAAACATCACGGCGGGTTCCCTTGTCATCGACGAGGGAGCGGCGTTCGACGGAAGGTGTACGATGTCGTCGCCTTCATCGGGAAACCTGTTTGCGGACACGGAGGAAGAAGGATAAATCTGAAAACTGCCACGGATCTGTCGGGATCTGTGGCAGTTTCTGGTTTGCGGCGCGATTGCGGATGCGGAGCACAAATGCGGGGCATAGATATAGAAAGTAAATATATTGAACACAAAATTTTAACAAAAAAGCACTTTACAAATCAAATGTCAGATAATATAATGAATTTACATAATATTTTGAAAATAACTAAAGTATTGTGAAAAAGCGTCCGATATAGTTACTGTAAACCGATTTGACGGCACTATTTGAGGTCCCAAAAGTTTTTATTGTAAAAAAAGTATGAAAACCCTTTGAAAAATGGTTAAATTAGGTTATAATAGCTTAGTTACAGTATGTCTTCATAGATATAACCGTAATGGGAATACTAAGTTATCAGAAGATTATGCCAGCAAAGCGAAGGAACCGCAGCGTTCCTGCATGATAAATGACTTGATTTTACAAAATTGAATTCAAAGAAAGGGGCATACAGCCATGCAATACACAGATATTGGGATCGATCTTGGAACCGCGAGTATATTAGTTTACATCAGAGGGAAGGGCGTCGTGCTCAAAGAGCCTTCTGTCGTTGCTTTTGACAGGGATACACAGAAGATAAAGGCGATCGGGGAAGATGCGCGGCTGATGCTCGGAAGGACACCGGGAAACATTGTGGCGGTCAGACCGCTCAGGCAGGGTGTCATATCTGATTATAAAGTGACGGAGCAGATGATGAAGCACTTTATCCAGAAAGCGCTGGGCAGGAAGACATTCAGGAAGCCGATCATCGCCGTGTGTGTGCCGAGCGGTGTCACGGAGGTGGAGAAGAAGGCGGTCGAGGATGCTACCTACCAGGCAGGTGCGCGGGATGTCAAGATCATTGAGGAACCGATCGCTGCAGCGATCGGCGCGGGGATCGATATCTCGAAGCCGTGCGGGAATATGATCGTGGATATCGGGGGAGGCACTTCCGATATCGCAGTGATCTCGCTTGGCGGCACGGTGGTGAGTGCGTCGATCAAGGTCGCGGGCGATGACTTTGATGAAGCCATTGTCAGATATATGAGAAAGAAACACAATCTATTGATTGGTGAGAGAACAGCAGAGGACATTAAGATCAAAATAGGTTCAGCATTTAAGAGGGCGGAAGTCGATTACCTGGATGTGAGAGGGCGAAACCTGGTCACGGGTCTTCCAAAGACGATCCGTGTCTCCTCCGAGGAGACGGAGGAGGCGCTTCGCGAGACAACCTCCCAGATCATTGATACGATCCACAGCGTGCTCGAGAAAACCCCGCCCGAACTGGCGGCGGATATCGCCGACAGGGGGATCGTGCTCACGGGAGGCGGAAGCCTGCTCTGCGGGCTGGAGGATCTGATCGAGTCGCGCACGGGCATCAATACGATGACGGCGGAGGATCCGATGACCGCGGTGGCGATCGGTACGGGCAAGTACGTGGAGTTTCTCGCGGGCGGCAGGGATGAGTGATCGGCGGACAGAATCTCTTGGTGGTGCTGGAGCGCAGGATGTCAAAGCTTTGTAGCAGATTAGGAGGAACTTATGCTTAGAGGTCTTTATACATCATACACTGGTATGTTGAATGAGCAGTACAGAATGGATATCATGTCGAACAATCTGGCAAATGCAGATACGACTGGTTTTAAGAAGGAAGGTTCTACGAGCCAGGCATATGCGGAAGTGATGGCGGTGAAAATCAAGGATCTGACGGAGAATCCGAACACGCCAAGGAGACTTGGCAATATGAGCCTCGGGGTGAAAATAGGCGAGTCTTACACGGATTTCTCACAGGGTTCGCTCAGGGATACAGGCAATACGTATGATATCGCGCTTGGCGGAAGCGGGTTTTTCAACATCGAGTTCACCAGCAAGGCAGGCGAGACCTCTACGAAATATACAAGGGACGGTGGGTTTACCATCACCAAGGAGGGCTATCTGGTGACGAAGGATGGCGATTACGTCCTCGGTGAAAACGGCAGGATCCAGCTCTCTACAACGGCGGGCACCACAGTCTTTGACCGGAACGGAGACATCTACCAGGATGACAGACTTGTGGCGAGCCTCAAGATATCGGATTTCGAAGATACCAATTATCTGACCCACTACGGTGAGACGATGTGGGATGCCAAGGAAGGTGCAGTGGAGATCGACGTGGAGGATCCGGATGTCCGTCAGGGGTATCTCGAGATGTCAAACGCGAACGTTGTCAAGGAAATGGTGAACATGATAACAATCTCAAGGCATTACGAGTCAAACCAGAAGATGCTGACATCGTTTGACGAGACGCTTGAGAAGACGATGACACTCAGTAAGCTTTGATAAGGGGGAAAGATAGATGGTACGATCATTATGGACAGGCGCGACGGGCATGATCGCGCAGCAGTTAAACGTGGACAATATTGCAAATAACCTCGCCAATGTAAACACGACAGGCTACAAATCCGAGGTTATGGAGTTCAAATCTCTTTTATATCAGACGATACAGACGCGGACTACGACGGCAAACGGAGAGAACAAACCGATCGGCGCGGAGGTAGGCCTGGGTGTCAGAAATTCTTCGATCACCTCCATCTTCACGGACGGAAATCCGCTTGAGACGCCCGGTTCAGCGAACTTTGCGCTGAACGGCAACGGTTTCTTTGGAATCCGGGGTGCGGACGGAAATACATATTATACGAGAAACGGTAATTTTGTCTTTGCTGTCGGACCGCAGGGGATCACGCTCGAGACGACAGACGGGCTTCCCGTTCTGGATTCCGAGGGGGATCCGATCATCCTTGAGGACGATGAGATCGTCACCAGCAAGATCACGGTCGGGCGCAACGACGGCATGCTGTACTACCCCGATGAGGAGGGTGTGCCGCAGAGTCTGGATATGCGGATCGGACTCTGGCAGTTCAACAATCCGGCAGGTCTGAGCAAGGAGGGGGACAGCCTGTACTCCGAGACGGCAGCGAGCGGTGAGGCGATGAGCGAGGCAGAAAACGACAATCTGCCCAGGACAAAGATGATCCAGGGCTATCTGGAGGGATCCAATGTGCAGATCGCCGACGAGATGGTCAATCTGATCGTGGCGCAGCGCGCATACGAGATGAACTCCAAGGTGATCACGACTTCCGATGAGATGCTCCAGCAGGCAAATCAGTTGAAGCGTTAAGGATGTGATCGGATCTTTCGGGGCGTCGCGGGACGCCGCGCAGGATGATCAGGGAGCTGCGCATAGGAAGCAGGCGGAAGGAGGAGACAGGATGGATATCAGCGGGATGGGTTCGGTATATGCAGACTATATGACAAGTCAGGCTTCGAACAATAAGGCGGAGACACTGCAGGGCAGGCTGGCAAACGGCAGTGCGTCGACGGATGAGAAAGAACTCAAGGAGGCGTGCAGGGAGTTTGAGTCTTATTTTGTGGAGCAGGTCTTCGATGCGATGATGAAGACGACAAAGGTTTTCTCAGATGAAGATGAAAACGGCTATGCGACAAAGATGGTAGATTATTTTAAGGATTTTGCAGTGCAGGAGCTGTGCGACAATGTGACGGACGGTGACGGACTGGGACTGGCGAATATCCTGTATGAGCAGATGAAACGCAATTACGGCATCGGGGTAGTGCAGCCGGAAGAGCTTTCAGCGGAATAGAAGATATTCCTTGGGGAAAACAGCCGACCTTGTTTGAAAGAACAGGTCGGTTTTTACATTATGGAGGGACGGCAACTTGGAGAAACTGAAAGGGTTTGTCGAGCATGTTATTTTCAAAAATGCGGAGAACGGTTACGGTGTGATCAACCTCAAGGTGGAGGATATGGAGATCACCTGCACGGGCATCTTCACCAACCTGGACGAGGGCGAGAGCATCGAGGCGGAGGGCGCTTACGTGGATCACGCGGTCTACGGGAAACAGTTCAAGGTGGAGCGGTTTGCGGTGATCGCGCCGGAGGACAGGGTCGCGGTGGAGCGCTATCTGGGCTCCGGCGCGGTCAAGGGGGTCGGCGCGGCGCTCGCCGCCCGGATCGTGCGGCATTTCGGGGACGATACGTTTCGGATCATCGAGGAGGAACCGCACAGGCTTGCGGAGATCAAGGGCATCAGCGAGCGGAAGGCGCGGGAGATCGCGGAGCAGGTCGAGGAGAAAAAAGACGCCAGGGATGCGATGTTTTTTCTGCAGAAGTACGGCATCTCCAACACGCTCGCGGTCAAGATCTATAAGCAGTACGGCATGGGACTGTACAAGATCATGCAGGAGAATCCGTACAGGCTGGCGGAGGATGTGTCCGGCATTGGTTTTCGCATCGCGGACGAGATCGCATCGCGCATCGGGATTCACACGGACTCGGACTACAGGATCCGGAGCGGGATCCTGTACACGCTGCTGCAGGCGGGGGGAGAGGGGCATGTCTTTCTGCCGCAGGAGCAGCTGCTGGAAAAGGCTGCCGATATGCTGGGGCTTGCACCGGAGCAGATCGAGCCGCAGATCACCAACCTTGCGATCGACAGGAAGCTTGTGATCAAACAGAAAGAACTTGACGACAGCCGGAAAATATTGTGTGTCTACAGCATGAGCGCCTACTACGCGGAGCTGAACTGTGCCCGCATGCTCTTTGAGCTGCAGCGGGCGTTTGACGGGGCGGAGCGCTTTACCAGGACAGAGCTGGAACGCCTCGAGCGCAAGATCGAAAAGCTCGAGGAGAGCAGCCATATGGAGCTGGATGCGCTGCAGCGCAAAGCCGTGACGGAGGCCGTACAAAACGGTATTTTTATCTTGTCCGGGGGACCCGGGACCGGAAAGACGACGACGATCAACATGATCATCCGGTACTTTGAGCAGGAGGGCATGGACATTTTCCTGGCGGCGCCCACCGGGAGGGCGGCAAAGCGCATGACGGAGGCAACCGGGTTCGAGGCGAAGACGATCCACCGGCTTCTGGAGCTGAACGGCGACATGTCGGATGACAGGCAGTCGTCCGCCGCGCATTTCGAGAAGAACGAGCTCAATCCGCTGGAGGCGGATGTCGTCATCATCGATGAGATGTCGATGGTGGATATCCATCTGTTTCAGTCGCTCCTGAAGGCGGTCGCGCCGGGGACAAGACTGGTGATGGTCGGGGACAGGAACCAGCTCCCGTCCGTCGGACCGGGGCAGGTGCTGAAAGATCTCATGGCGAGCGGCTGCATCGCCACGGTCGTGCTGTCAAAGATCTTCCGCCAGGCGGGCGAGAGCGATATTGTCGTCAATGCGCACTATATTAATGAAGGAAAGGCGATCAGGCTGGACAACAAGAGCAGGGACTTTTTCTTTCTGGAGCGGGACAACGTCAATGTGATCTATAAGCACATGATCCAGCTGATCACCGAAAAACTTCCCAGGTACGTGAAGGCGGGAGTCTACGATATACAGGTGCTCACACCGATGCGCAAGGGGGCGCTCGGCGTGGAGACATTAAACGGGATCCTGCAGCAGTACCTCAACCCGCCGTCGCCGGAAAAGCTGGAGCTGGCGCACGGTGACGGTGTGTTCCGCCTGGGGGACAAGGTGATGCAGATCAAGAACAACTATCAGCTCGAGTGGGAGATCGTCAGCAAGTACGGCATTGCAGTGGACAGCGGGCAGGGTGTATTTAACGGGGATGTGGGCATCATAAAAGAGATCAACGAGACGGCGAAGACGGTAGTCGTGGAATACGACGACCTGCGCAGGGTCACGTACCCGATCACCGGGCTCGACGAGATCGAGCTCGCCTACGCAGTCACGATCCACAAGTCGCAGGGCAGCGAGTACCCCGCGGTGATCATGCCGCTGCTCACGGGGCCAAAGATGCTGTTCAACAGAAATCTGCTCTACACCGGAGTCACGCGGGCAAAAAACTGTGTGACGATCCTCGGCAGCAGGGAGACACTCAGCCAGATGATCGCAAACGAGAACGAGCAGAGACGCTTCACAGGTTTAAAGGATAGGATATGCGAGATCATGAATCAGGATTTGGGATAAAGGAGACGCTGGTCAGCATGGTCTTCCCGCGCAGGTGCCCCGTGTGCGACGACCCTGTGCCGATCGGGGAGGGGCTCATATGCAGCCAGTGCAGGACAAAGCCGCAGTATATCAGGGAGCCGCGGTGCAGGCGGTGCGGGAAGCAGCTCGCGGGCGGCACGACAGCGTACTGCCGCGACTGTACACGGCATAAGCACGTATTTGATTATGGTTATGCCCTCTACGACTATCAGAGCATGAAAAAGAGCATCTACCGCTTCAAGTATGGCAGGCGGTGCGAGTACGCGGCTTTCTATGCGAGGGATATCTGCGAGAGGCTCTCGGAGGAGATCCGTGTGATGGGGGCGGATTCCATCGTGCCGGTCCCGGTGCACGCGTCGAGAAGGCGGAGCAGGGGATATAACCAGGCGGAGCTTGTCGCGTCGGAGATGTCAAGGCTCACAGGGATCACAATGTATGATAAACTGGTGAAAAGAGTCCGGAAAACGGTTCCTCAAAAAGAGCTAAGTATACAAGAAAGACAAAATAATTTGAAAAAAGCTTTCAATATTACCTCAAATGATGTAAAATTAAAGAAAACGATCCTTGTCGATGACATATACACGACAGGGAGCACATTGGATGCCGTTGCCATGGAGTTAAAGCGGCATGGAGTAAAGTCGGTTTATTTCATAGCACTCTGCATCGGAGACGGTATGTAAGAATAAAATGATCAATGGAGGGATTTGCAATGAATGTAAGAAATTGTAGGAAATGTGGAAAGCTGTTCAATTACATATCGGGGATGCCGATCTGTCCGGCGTGCAAGGATCTGCTCGAAGAGAAATTCCAGACAGTGAAGAAGTACATCCGGGAGAACCGTCTGGCGGACATCAAGGAGGTCGCTGAGGCGTGCGAGGTCGAAGTGGGACAGATCCAGCAGTGGATCCGTGAGGAGCGTCTTGAGTTTACGGAGGATTCACCGATAAAGATCCCATGTGAGAACTGCGGCGCATCGATAAGGTCAGGAAAATATTGCGAGAAGTGCAAGCGCGAGATGACAAACAATCTCTCGAGCGTGATGGAAAAGCCCAAGGCTGTTCTGGCGGAACCAAAGAAACCGCAGTCGACAGGGAACAAGATGCGTTTCCTCGACAGACAATAGCTCGCAATGCACTGACAGGATTGCATAAGGAAGAGAGTTATGTTAAATGAAGAAAGAGTAAGGCTGATGACCAGGATGGCATGCTACGAGGCGGATGAGGGCAGGAAGAATGTCGCGATCGGGAATTATTTCCGGGGCGATTATATCGGTCTTCAGGTCATCAAATCGATTATCAGCGCAACAATTGCATATGTTATTTTATTTGCAATGTTTATTTTTTATGATTTTGAAGTTTTTATGGCGGACATCTACAAGATGGATCTGTTCGGTTTTGCAAAGTCAGTGATTATTTATTATCTGATCTTTACGGCGGCATATGCATTGATCTCGTACGCGGTGTACACCTATCGGTACACAAAGGCAAGAAAGAGCCTTAAGACATACTACAATAATCTCAAGAAGCTTGCTTATATGTATGAGCGGGAGACCAAAAAGTGATTTTGGGGATTGGGAACTAAGTGAGGTTGGAGAGGAAATAATTATGACAAACCTTTTGGTTTTTAGGGAACAGTTGAGGAAATTTTATAGCAAATACGAGCTGTATCTCACACCAATTTTTAAGTTTCTGCTGGCACTGGTGACACTGGTCATGATCAACAGCAGTATCGGTTATATGAGCGAGCTGAAAAAATCGGTGGTCGTGCTGGTGCTGGCACTTATATGTTCGTTTCTGCCGATGAACTTTATCGTGTTTGTGGCGGCGGCGGTGACGCTGGGGCACCTGTACAAATTCTCGATGGAATGTGCGCTGGTGGCGCTGGTCGTGTTTTTGTTATTGTTTATTCTCTATTTTCGGTTTTCGTCTAACGATGCGATCGCCGTGCTGCTCACACCGCTTTGCTTCATGTTGAAGATACCGTATGTGATGCCCATTGCGATGGGACTTGTGGGAACGCCGTTCTCGGCAGTGTCGGTGGCAGGCGGCACTGTCGTGTACTATACGGTGAGTTATATGATCGACAACGCGTCGATGCTCGGCACTTTTGAGGACGACGGCGCCCTGGAGAAATTCCGGTACATCATTGACGGGATGCTCGGGAACAAGGCGATGTACGTGACGCTGGCAGCTTTTGCAGCCACCCTGATCGTCGTGTATTTCATCAGGCGCCTCAGCGTCGATTACGCGTGGATGATCGCCATGGTCACAGGGGCGCTTCTGGATGTGCTGGTCATGCTCTTCGGTGATCTGTTGTACAACACAAACCTCTCGGTCGTGGGGCTGATCGTCGGCAGCGTGGTGTCGGTGGCGCTCGCAAAAGTGCTGGAATTTTTTGTGTTCAACGTGGATTACTCGCGCACGGAGTATGTGCAGTTCGAGGATGACGAGTATTATTATTATGTGAAGGCTGTCCCCAAGAATACGGTGGCGGCACCGCAGAAACGGGTGAAGACGATCAGAGTGCCGGAGAAGGCAGTCAGGGAGCAGAAGAGGGATAGATAAAAAGGATGGTTCAAAATGGATATGATTCTTGAACGTCTTGGATCCTATATGGAGACGTTATCATTGCGCAGTTTTAACATCAGATGGCAGGATATAGTGGAGGTTATCATTATATCCTTTTTACTGTATCAGATCATGGCATGGGTAAAGCATACCAAGGTGTGGCTCCTCATGAAGGGGATCGTCATCATCATGGCGTTCATCCTGTTTGCGATCGCCTTTAAGATGCACACGATCATATGGATTGTGGAGCATGTGCTGAGTATAGCGGTCACGGCGATGATCGTCATCCTTCAGCCGGAACTGAGGCATGCGCTCGAGGAGCTCGGGCGCAAGAGCTTCGTCACGAACCTGATCACGTTCGAGAAGCCCACGGATGAGCGTTTTTCAGACAAGACGGTGAACGATCTGGTGAAGGCGAGTTTCGAGATGGGCAAGGTCAAGACGGGCGCGCTCATGGTGATCGAGCAGAACGTGCTGCTCACGGAATACGAGAGAACAGGTATTGAGGTGGATGGGCTGATCTCCAGTCAGCTGATCATCAATATCTTTGAGCATAATACACCGCTTCATGACGGTGCGGTGATCATACGCGGAAACAGGGTGATATCGGCGACCTGCTATCTGCCGCTGTCCGACAATATGGAGATCAGCAAGGAGCTGGGGACAAGGCACCGCGCGGCTGTGGGGATATCCGAGGTGACGGATGCACTCACGATCATCGTGTCGGAGGAGACCGGTCATGTCAGTGTGACTTATGAGGGAAAGCTGTACCGCAATCTCGACGCCAACGGACTGCGGGAGAAGATCAGCATGATTCAGAATAAGGAAGTGGAGGATAACAAGAAGCGCAGGCTCTGGAAAGGTAGGGCTAAAGATGAAAAATAGTATATTGAAGAAAGCGGTCAGACTGGTCACAAACAACTTCGGGCTGAAGATCCTGGCGGTGATCGCATCCTGCGGCCTGTGGGTTGTGGTGGACAATATCAACGATCCGCTCGATTCGGAGACCTTTTACAACGTGCCGGTCGACATCATCAATGCGGATCTGGTGACGAATGAGGGGAAGGTCTATGACGTGCTGGACGGGACGGATGTGGTCAACGTCACGGTGAGGGGAAAGAAATCGCTGCTCTCGTATGTCGCCAAGGAGGACATCAGGGCGGTTGCAGACATGTCAGAGCTCACCTTTATGAACACGATCGGGATCAAGGTGTCGAGCACGCGCAGCAATTCGGATCTTGATTTCAAGACGAACATCGACAGTGTGAAGCTGTCGATCGAGAATATGAGAGGAGATCAGAAGCCGATCAACATCACGATAGCCGGGGAGCCGGCGGAAGGGTATGTGATCGGTGAAGCGAAGCCGAGCCAGAACGTTGTCCGGATCACGGGACCTGAGTCCCTGATGGAACAGATCGACCACGTGGAGGCTGTGATAAGCGTCAACGGCTATTCTTCGGATATCAACACAAGTGCCGAGCTGAAACTCTACAACGCGGAAAACAAAGAGATCAGGAACAGTGCGATCAAGATGAATATAACGACTGTGAATGTCGCCGTGACGATCCTTGCGACCAAGATCGTTCCGCTGAGCTTTGTCGTGCCGGATGAACCGGCGCCGGGATATGTCTTGAGCGGGGAGCCATTCAGCATGCCCGAGACGGTCACGATCGCGGGCAGGAGCAGTGTTCTGGACAGTATTTCAAAGATCGTCGTATCGGATCCGGCGCTCAGCGTGGATGATCGGACAGAAAATATGACCGCTGTGGTCAATGTCAGGAAGTACCTGCCCACGGGAGTGCAGTTTGCGGACAGCAGCTTTGGCGGCAACGTGAGTGTCACGGTGGGGATCGAGCAGCTTGTGACAAAGGAACTCCGCATACCGGCAAGGAATTTTGCGGCCGGCTTTGAGCCCGGAAAGAGACCGGACAATCTGAAACTGACACTGAGGGAAGTGGAGAACCAGGAGTACTATACGGTCCGCATATCCGGTACCAGGGCGGCGGTGGATGCCGTGAATGCCGAGGAAGTGATCGGCGTGGTGGACATGAACGCGCTTCTCGAGAGACTGGGGCTGGCAGAGTGGGTTCCGGGCATATATCAGGGGGAGATCACGTTCAACGAGATTCTCAGCGGCGTGACACTGGAACAGCCCTATCAGATGACGGTCGTGCTGGAGGCGGACGGGGAGGATTCCGCCGCCGGAGAAAGTGAATAGCTGAGCGGGAATAGAATGAGAACGGAATAAATAAGTTTTGGAGGATTGGAAGAGATGGCTAGACTATTTGGAACAGATGGAGTGCGGGGAGTGGCAAATGATGAACTGACGCCTGTGCTTGCCATGCAGCTAGGTCAGGCGGGAGCGTATGTACTGTCGAAGGAGAACGAACATAAGCCGACGATCATGGTGGGATGCGACACGCGCATTTCGGGTGATATGCTGGCAAATGCATTGATGGCAGGAGCCTGCTCTGTCGGAGCGAACGTGGTGTATGTGGGCGTGATCCCCACGCCGGCGATCGCCTATCTGACCAAGAAATACAGAGTCGATGCGGGGGTTGTGATCTCCGCGTCGCACAATCCGGTTGAGTTCAACGGCATCAAGTTCTTTGACGGCAATGGGTTTAAACTGCCGGATTCCCTGGAGGATGAGATCGAGGCGCTGATCAACAGCGGCATGAAGGATATCCAGTTTCCGACGGGACCGAGTGTCGGGAAGATCAAGTACCGCACGGACGCGAGGGAGGAGTATATCAACCATTCCGTGCAGGCTGTCCCGGTTGACCTGAGCGGTCTAAAGATCGTGGTGGACTGTGCGGAGGGCGCCTCCTTCTACACATCCGTGGAGACGCTCAAGGAGCTTGGCGCCAATATCGTGGCGATCCACAACAACCCGGACGGGACGAACATCAACGCGAACTGCGGATCCACCCACATGGGCGAGCTTCAGGCGCGGGTGGTGTACGAGAAGGCAGATGTAGGGCTGGCGTTCGACGGCGATGCCGACAGGCTTCTCGCGGTGGATGAGAACGGCAGCCAGGTTGACGGTGATGTGATCATGGCGATCATCGGAAATCACATGAAGTCAAAGGGGACGCTGAAGGACAACACGATCGTCGCCACGGTGATGAGCAACCTGGGATTCTTCCTCATGGGCAAGGAAAACGGGATCAATATCGAGCAGACGAAGGTGGGCGACCGGTATGTACTCGAGCGCATGCTTGAGATCGGGGCAAACCTCGGCGGGGAGCAGTCGGGACATATCATCTTCCTCGACGAAAACACGACAGGGGACGGTCTGCTCAGCGCGCTGCACCTGCTGCAGGTGATGGTGGAGACCGGAAAGAAGCTCTCGGAGCTTGCGACGATCATGACGGTGCTCCCGCAGGCGCTTGTCGGGGCAAAGGTTCCCAATCACAAAAAGAACAGCTACATGGAGTACGCGGAGATCGCGGAGGCGGTCGAGCAGGTGAGTGCGAAGTTTGCGGGCGAGGGCAGAGTGCTGATCAGACCTTCCGGGACAGAGCCGCTGGTGCGGGTGATGATCGAGGGGAAGGACCAGCAGCTGATCGAGCAGGAGGCGCGGGCGCTTGCCGAACTGATACAGGATGTAATGCTTTGATGCACACGACAGGACGGCTGGTTCTGTGTTATAAACAATTCGGAGGTGTGAGCTATGGTTAGTCAGAAGGTAGTCATTAAGAACCCGACAGGGCTGCATTTGCGTCCGGCAGGGATCCTGTGCAAGGAAGCGATGCAGTTTAGCTCACTGATAACCTTTACATTCCGCGGAAATACGGCAAATGCAAAGAGTGTGCTGAGCGTGCTGGGCGCATGTATCAAATGTGGTGACGAGATTGAGGTTTTTTGTGAAGGATCAGATGAGAATGAGGCATTGTCCACGATGATCAATGTCATAGCGGGCGGCCTGGGAGAGTAAGGAAGAAACTGTCCAAAAGGACAGGAACAGTTCCTGGGAGCTGTGAGAAGACAGACGCGCAGGGCGGAAGTGTCTTTTTCTCACAGCTCCTAATTTCGTGTAGGGGGATTTCTGGTGTGTCTGCGGTGAATAGAGTTTGTCTATATGAGAAAAGCTAACAATATCGGGAAAGGAAATGGAAAATGAGTGTGGTGAAAAAGATAATCGTCACAGGCTGCAACGGACAGCTTGGGCGTGCGATCAACAAAATATATCAGGACAGTACGGTGTACGAGTGCGTGAACACGGATGTCGGCGAGCTTGATATCACGAATGTGGAGTCGGTGGACCGGTTCGTGGCGGATGTGAAGCCGTATGCCATCATCAACTGCGCGGCGCACACGAACGTGAACGGATGCGAGACGGATGTGGACAATGCGTACAGGATCAATGCGGTCGGACCGCGGAACCTGAGTATCGCGGCGTCGAGGTATCACGCGAAGCTGATGCACATCTCAACGGATTACGTGTTTGACGGGCAGGCGAGTTCTCCATATACGGAGTTTGACGTGCCGAACCCCCAAGCCGTGTACGGGAAGACGAAGCTTGCGGGCGAGCAGTTTGTCAGGGAATTTGCGCGGGAGTATTTCATTATCCGCACTGCGTGGCTGTACGGCGACGGGAAGAATTTCGTCAGGACGATGCTCGGGCTGGCGCAGAAGCACGACAAGGTGACGGTGGTCGGCGATCAGTTTGGCTCGCCGACGAGCGCGGACGAGCTTGCAGGAGCCATCGCGCACCTGCTTCCGACGGACAATTTCGGATTGTTCCACGGCACCTGCGAGGGGATAACGAACTGGGCGGATTTTACGAGGGAGATCTACAGGCTCGCCGGGAAGTCTACCGCGGTGGAGACCGTGACGACAGAGCAGTATGGCAAGTCTGTGACGGGCGTGGTGGCGCCAAGACCGGCATACTCGGTGCTGGAAAACTATATGCTCAAGCTCACGACGGACTATATGTTCGCGGATTGGCAAAAGGCTGCCGCAGAATATATAAAGGGCTTGTCATTCTGACGAAGTATAGGTATACTAAAGGTGGAATAATCTGGAAAAGACAGATATCTGAACAGGAAAGGAAACAGGTACAATATGAATAATATAGCATTGATCACTGGTATCACGGGACAGGACGGCTCCTATCTGGCAGAATTTCTGCTCGCGAAGGGGTATGAGGTGCACGGATTGATCAGGAGGCACAGCATCTCAAACACGATGCGCATCGATCATCTGATCAGGTCAGAGTATTACAAGGTAAAGTTTTTCCTGCATTTTGCGGACACGACGGACTCCTCCAATCTGATGCGCATCATCGGTGAGATCCGACCGACGGAGGTCTATAACCTCGCGGCGCAGTCCCATGTGGGCGTGTCTTTTGAGGTGCCGGAGTACACGGCGGATGCGACGGGTGTCAGCACATTGAAGCTGCTCGAGGCGATCCGGGTGAACGGGGGCAACTGCAGGTATTATCAGGCGTCGACGTCCGAGCTTTTCGGAGGGCTTCCGGAGACGGCGCCGCAGAGTGAGACGACACCGTTTTATCCCAAGAGCCCGTATGGTGTGGCAAAACTGTACTCCTACTGGATCACGGTAAACTACAGGGAATCCTACAATATGTTTGCGTGCAACGGGATTTTGTTCAACCACGAGTCGCCGAGACGCGGTGAAAATTTTGTCACCAGAAAGATCACGCTCGCCATCGCGAATATGATCGCCGGAAAGCAGGGGAAGCTCTCCCTCGGCAACATGAACGCAAAGCGGGACTGGGGATTTGCGGGTGACTACGTGGAGGGGATGTGGCTGATGCTCCAGCAGAATGCCCCCGGGGACTATGTGCTCGCAACCAACGAGACACACACCGTGCGCCAGTTTGTGGAGGCTGCGTTTGCCGAGCTTGGCATCGCTGTCCGCTGGGAGGGCGAGGGTGTCCATGAGAAGGGATATGACGCTGAGACCGGAAAGCTGCTCGTCGATGTCAATCCTGAGTTTTATCGTCCGGCGGAGGTGGAGTTCCTCTGGGGAAATGCGGCGAAAGCGGAGAAAGAGCTCGGCTGGAAGCGCAAAGTGGACTTTAAGGGACTTGTGTCCATGATGATGGATGAGGATATGAGGGCAGTCACAGGGATGTCCTGTGAGCAGTATAGAAAGAGCAGGGACGGTGGAAACAATGAATAAGTCGGACAAAATCTATGTGGCAGGGCACAGGGGGCTTGTGGGTTCTGCCATTGTGAGAAAACTCGAAGAGAAGGGTTACAGCAATGTGATCGGCAGGACACACAGGGAGCTTGACCTCACAAGCCAGCAGGCGGTGCGTGATTTCTTTGAGGCTGAGAGACCGGAGGTGGTCGTGCTCGCAGCCGCGAAGGTCGGCGGGATCAACGCCAACAATACGGCGCCTGCGGAGTTTGCCTATGAAAACATGCAGATCCAGTGCAATGTGATCAAGTGCAGCCACGATTATCAGGTCAAAAAGCTTCTGTTCCTCGGGAGTACCTGCATCTATCCGAGGATGGCGCCGCAGCCGATCCCGGAGGACGCGCTGCTCACAGGTCCGCTGGAGGAGACGAACGAGGCGTACGCGATCGCGAAGATTTCAGGTCTGGAGATGTGCAAATTCTATAAGAGGCAGTACGGCGATGACTTCATCAGCTGTATGCCGACGAATCTCTATGGTCCGTATGACAATTATGATCTGTCGGGTTCCCATGTCATGCCTGCAATGATCCGGAAATTTCACGATGCAAAGATGAACAATGCCCCAAGTGTGGAGCTGTGGGGTACAGGCACGCCGCTGCGCGAGTTTCTGTATGTGGATGACATGGCGGATGCCTGCGTGTTCCTGCTGGAACATTACAGCGGGGAGCAGCACTTGAATATCGGTACGGGCAAGGAAGTGACGATCAGGGAACTGGCAGAGACGGTCCGGAATGTGGTCGGTTATCAGGGCGAGATCGTGTGGAACCGGGACATGCCGGACGGCACGCCGCGCAAACTGACGGACGTGACAAAGCTGCACGGTCTCGGGTGGACACACAAGGTGGAGCTTGAGGAGGGGGTGCAGCTCGCGTACGACTGGTTCAGGGAGAATGTGGAAAACGCAAGGCTATGACAAGGTTGGGAGCGTGATATAGGAGCCGTGCCGCAAGGTGTGGAATACAGGTACGGTTGAATTAGGGTGTGATAAAGTAGATATGGATGGTGAATGTTCGAGGACAAATATCTATAAACGAACTACATACCATATGATTAAATGCGGATTTCAGGCGAGACAGAAGGGCTATCGTTATCTGCGCGAGGCTGTATGGATAGCCTGTCAGGAGCCTGATGTCCTGATCTCAGTCACGAAGCGCCTGTATCCGGAAGTGGCGAAGCGTTTTAACACGACAGATAAACAGGTGGAACGTGCGATACGAAATGCTATTGAGACCGCGTGGAGCAATGGAGAACCAGAGACATTGAAAGCGTTTTTTGAAGAAATCTATGGCGACGGAACGATCAGACCTACCAATACCGAGGTTATAGAAAAGATGGTCGGGTTTTTTAGAAGCACAAAGAATTCCAGGGATTAGGTTGGAGGAAGAGGCAGTTGAAGGCTTATACGAAGATTTTGAGCATCATTGTACCCTGCTATAATGAGGAGGAGAGCGTGCCGTATTTCTATGCAGAGACAGTGAAGCAGGAAACATTTTTTCATGAGAGGGATGTGGAGTTTGAGTTTATATTTGTGGATGACGGATCAAAGGATGGCACGGTGCGCGCGGTAAAGGCGCTGCGTGAGAAGGATGAGCGCGTGCATCTAGTCGCGTTTTCACGGAATTTTGGAAAGGAAGCTGCCATCATCGCGGGACTTGAGAAGTCCACCGGGGATTATGCGGTACTTATGGATGCGGATCTGCAGGATCCGCCTGCGATTCTGCCGGAGATGTACGGTTATATCGAGCAGGGATATGATTCGGTGGCGACAAGGCGTGTGGACAGAAAGGGCGAGCCGCCGATCCGATCTTTTTTTGCGAGACGGTTTTATGGTCTGATGCGCAGGATCTCGAAGACGGAGATCGTGGATGGCGCAAGGGATTACAGGCTGATGACGAGACAGGTGACGGAGGCGATCCTCGCGATGCGGGAGTACAACCGCTTTTCCAAAGGGATCTTTGGCTGGGTCGGTTACAGTACCAAGTGGATCGAGTACGAGAATGTAAAGCGGGTGGCGGGGGAGACAAAGTGGTCTTTCTGGAAGCTTTTTCTGTATTCGCTGGACGGGATCATGGCATTTTCTACAGCGCCGCTGTCGATCGCTTCCGTGTTTGGGATCCTGTTCTGTTTCATCGCCTTTGTGTTTATGATCTTCATCTTCGTCAGGGCGCTGATCTACGGGGATCCGGTGGCAGGCTGGCCCTCCATGATGTGCATCATCTCGCTGATCGGCGGCGTGCAGCTTCTGTGTCTCGGCATCATGGGACAGTATATGAGCAAGATGTACATGGAAGTGAAGGACAGACCGAAATACCTTGTTAAGGAAGAGTTTTGAGTATGATGGATGAGATCGACGATAAGGCGGATAAGGTGGACGCAGGCAGGAAAGCCGGGCTTGTGAGCATCGTGGTGCCGGTGTACAACGCGGAGCGGTTCATCGAGGAGACGATCTTTCGCGTGCAGGCGCAGACATATGACAGCTGGGAGCTGCTGCTGGTGGATGACTGCTCGACGGATAGAAGCAGGGAGCTGATCAGCCGCAAGAGCGCGGAGGACAGGCGCGTCAGGCTGATCGCGCAGGAGCACAACGGCGGCGCGGCGCGGGCGAGGAACCGCGGGATCCGGGAGGCAGGCGGACAGTACATCTGTTTTCTGGACGCGGATGATATCTGGATGCCGGGGAAGCTTGAGCGGGAGTTGGCGTTTATCAGGCATGTGCAGGGAGAGCGGGATCCGGATGCCGGATTTGTGTTCATGGGCTATGAGTTTGCGGACGGATCGGGTGCGGGACTCGGAAAAGTGGTGCATGTGCCGGCGCGGATCACGTATCAGCAGGCGCTGAAAAACACAACCATTTTCACGTCTACGGTGATGATAGACCGGGATAAGATACCGGATGCGGATATCTGCATGCCGTGTGTCGCCAGCGAGGACACGGCGACGTGGTGGCGCCTGCTGAAAAAGTACGGGGCAGCGTACGGCCTGGACGAGAATCTGGTCCGATACAGGAGAAGTGCAGATACGTTGTCGTCAAATAAACTGACTGCAGTCAGGAGGATATGGAATCTGTACCGCCGGCAGGAGCGCCTGTCTGTCACAAGAAGTGTGTACTGTATGTGCTTTTGGGCATTCAGGGCAGTGCTGCGGCGTGTTTGATTTCTTGGTTTGGAGGCTGAAAAGTGGGACGGATAGAGGCAGCAAAGAGGACAATTATATTACAGATGTCATTGATCGGGCTTGTCTTTCAGACGGTCTTGTACATCTATGTCTGGCACAAGGTGTACAATGACATCATGCAGAGCGGCATGTGGCGAAGCTTTCACAGGAAGGGCTTCTGGCTTCTGGCAGCCGTCTATTTCATACTGCTGCTGTTCTTCACGGCGACGTACGGAGGGCTGAAAGTGGGGTACCTGAAACCGATGGATGTGTTTTTCTCCCAGGTGATCTCGCTCCTGTGCGCCAATATCGTCTCGTACTTCCAGATCTCGCTGCTGTCGCTGGGACTGGTCACGCCCTATCCGCTGCTGCTGATGATGCTGGGGCAGATCGTCGTGTCTGCGGGGTGGACACTCGTGAGCCATAAGCTCTACCAGCGCTTTTTTCCGCCGAAACAGCTGCTGTTCATCAGCGGCGGCAGACCGACGGAGGATATCTTGAAGAAGTTCGAGACGCGCAGGGACAAGTACAACATCATTAAATGTGCGGCGGAGAGCGAAGGGCCTGAGGCGTTAGAGCGGGAGATCGTCTCGCGCTACGACGGCGTTGTGCTGTGGGATATGGACACGGCGATCCGCAACAGGCTTCTGAAATTCTGCTACAGCAGGGGGATCCGGGTGTACATGATGCCCAAGATCCCGGACATCATGATCAAGGGCTCCGACCAGCTGCATCTCTTTGACACGCCGATCCTGCTCACGAGGGAGTACGCGATGACGGTCGAGCAGCGTGCGGTGAAGCGTCTGATCGACATCGTGTGTGCGATGATCCTGATGATCGTGACAGCGCCGTTCATGATCGTGACGGCGGCGGCGATCAAGCTGTATGACGGCGGCCCTGTCCTGTACAGGCAGGTGCGGTGCACGCGGGACATGAGAGAGTTTCGGATCCTGAAATTCCGGAGTATGTGCACGGATGCCGAGAAGGATGGCGTCGCGAGGCTTGCAGCCAAGAACGACAGCCGCATCACGCCGATCGGAAAGTTTATCAGGATGACGCGGATCGATGAACTCCCACAGCTCTTTAACATATTGAACGGCGAGATGTCCTTCATCGGTCCGCGCCCCGAGAGACCTGAGATCATCAGACAATATCAGGAGGACATGCCGGAGTTTACATTCCGGACGAAGGTGAAGGCGGGGCTTGCAGGTTACGCGCAGGTGTATGGGAAGTACAACACGACGCCGTACGACAAGCTCAAGCTCGATCTCTTTTACATTGAAAATTACAGTGTGTGGCTGGATTTAAAGCTGATGCTCCTGACGCTCAAGATCCTGTTCCAGGCGGAGAGCACAGAGGGCGTGGACGAGAACCAGACAACTGCGATAAAAAATCATGATGCGGGAAAAGAGGAAGAAGAGGGTTGACGAAGGATGTTGGTTTGATGCAGCAGGGAATTGACAGCAGGGCGATGTTTGCGGTTTTTGTGACAGGGCTGCCGGGATTGCTGCTTTTGGCGGCTGCCGGCGCCATACTGGGCAGCGGACTTCATCTGGCTGTCGCGCTGTCAAAGGCGCAGGATGCCTGCTATGTGTCCGAGACAGAGTACTATATCGAGTTTGCCGAGGGGCGTTACGAGATGCGGGACCACTACAATGCCTTCACGTGGAACGATGTGCTCGGAACCGAGCTGGTGCTCGGAAAGATGATGGAACTGCTCGGCAGCAGGTATGACGCGAATCATGTGAAATCGATGCTGCGCGCTGAAATGCTGTCGGATGTGCGCTACCTGACGATCTTTGTCAGCGGGCAGGATCCGGCGGAGGTCGAGGTGGTCAGGGATGCGGTCGGCGCAGCCCTGGAAGCGCTGGGGGCGCGGATGAGCGAATTTGACGCGATCTATAAGATAGAAGATCTGGAAATCGTGCGGGAGAAGATTTCCTTTTTCGGATGGCGCGCCGCCTTTCTGGGCGCAGCTGTGGCTGCGTGCGCCGGCGCTTTTGTGACGGCGTTTCGCTTCTGTATGGGATCGGCTTTTTACACAAAGGGCGATATCGCAGTGCGGCTGGGGATCCCTGCCTGCGGGATGACCTTCCGGGGTGCGGACGGGGGCGGCAGGATCGAGGAGCGGCAGGCGGAGATGCTGGCGGGGAACCTGAAAATGCTGTCGGACAGGTATGCGCGGGTCTGGCTTGTGGATGCGTCCGGCGGGCAGGCGGCAGAGGCGTTCCTGCAGGATATCCGCAGCCGGGGGCAGGCGGACGGCTCCTGCTTCGAGGTGTACCGCGCGGGGGCGTGTGCGGATGCAGATGATGCGGTCATGGCGGTGATCCCGTTCGGCGTGCCTTACAGGGAAAGGATTCTGGATGAGATCGGTGATGTACAGCTGCACGGCGGCAGGATCGTGTCGGCAGTCCTGGTGCAGGCAAAGAGAAGGTGGATGCGGATCTATTACGCGTGCGGGTATTTTGATCAAAAAGGGTTGTGAGAAAGACCGTGCGGTGAGGAGAGGAAGTGAGGGACAGTATGAAACTGCAGGTACTGGTGGCCGCTGTGAACCAGGATGTGCGGACGATGGCAGAGCGCATGCATCTGGAGAGCGATGCGATCATTGTCAATCAGACAGACCATTTTGGATATGAAGAGTACACGCACAGCGGCAGACGGATCCAGTGTTATGAGTTCAGGGAGAAGGGTGTCGGACTCAGCAGGAACAGTGCGCTGATGCGCGCGGAGGGAGACATCGTGCTGTTCTCCGACGAGGATGTGGTGTACGACAAGGGCTATGAGAAGCGGATCCTGGAGGCTTTTGAGCAGCATCCGGAGGCGGACTTTCTGCTGTTCAATGTGCGCGTGGGCGAGGCGCGTGCCACGTATTACACAAAAGAATACCACAGAGTGCATGTGTGGAATGCGGGGCGGTATCCGACATACGCGTTTGCTGTGAGGCGCGCAAAACTGCACGCGTCCCACATTGCGTTCTCCCTGCTCTTTGGGGGCGGGGCAAAGTACAGCAACGGGGAGGACAGCCTGTTTCTGAGGGATTGTCTGAAATATGGTATGGTCGTCTACGCAGTGCCGGTTGAGATCGGCGCGGAGCGGGAGCGGGAGTCGACGTGGTTTCAGGGATATACGGATAAGTTTTTCATCGACAGGGGTGTGCTGTACCATTTTCTGTACGGAGGGCTGGCGTATCTGATGGCAGTGCGCTTCATCATGGCGCACGGAAAGGTGATGTGCACCACGATCCCCAGGAAAAACGCGCTGCAGCTGATGAAAAAAGGGATCAGATCGGTAGAGGGATTATGACGAGGATCGTTTCTATAGTATTTTACATGGCGGTCGCGGCGGGAACCTGTGCGATGGCATCCTGCATGCAGCCGTATCAGGAGGGCGAGCCTGTGTGGAGCAGCGGGCGCAGGACGGCAAAAAGTTTCCGCAACAGGCTGCTGATGGCAGGTATTTTCGTGCTCCTCTTTGGCGTGTCGGCACTCCGCTTTGATATTGGCAACGACTATGGGCAGTACACGCAGACTGCTCATGAGGCTTATGTGGGCGGATATGTGGTGACGGAATCCGGTTTTAACTGGCTGGTGCGCTTTCTGTACTGGATCGTCGGATGGGAGTGCTACGAGCTGGTGTTTGCTGTGTTTGCGTTTGCGACACTGTGGATCTTTCTGAGGGCGTTTGCGGGACAGAGCGTCAGCTTTTCGCAGTCCTTTTTCCTGTTTATGACGATGGGGCTGTACTTTCAGACGTTCAATACCGTGCGGTACTACTTTGCGCTCTCGGTCGCGCTCTTTTCCATGAAGTATGTGCTGGATGGGGATCATCTGAAATTTGTGTTCTGGATCCTGCTGGCGGCGCTGTTCCACAAGTCGGTGCTGCTGGTGCTGCCTGTGTACTGGATCGCTTCCTTCGAGTGGAAGCGGTGGCAGGTGGCGGCGGGGCTGGCAGTCAGCGCAGCCTGTTTTCTGGGAAGGGGGCTGGTCCTGAAACTTGCGCTGGTGCTGTACCCGTCTTACAGGAACACGATATACCTCGAGGGCGGGGGCACGCTGGTCAGTACGCTGCGCGCGCTCGCGGTGCTCGCGCTGTATGCATGGTTTGTCTGCACGCAGCAGAGCGGTCTTTCGAGGGAGGCGCTGAGAGCGCAGCACTGGCATCGGGAACTGCGGTTTTACGCGCAGCTGAATCTCCTGGCGGTAGTGACCGGGACCTTTTTTTACTTCCTGCCGGTGGTGACGCGCATCCTGTATTATTTTGGCGTCTCCCAGCTTCTGATGATCCCGCTGATCCTGCGCAATATCAGGGAGCAGAGCGTCCGCAGGAAAGTGACGGCCGTCGTATCTGCGGCGTGCATCCTGTATCTGCTGGTATTTCTGCTGCAGGCGGATCAGGACGGCGTGCGGCTGCTTCCTTACAGGAGCTGGCTTTTTGAGACGGAGCGCTACACGTATATCTAAAGGCTTCTGGAATGTAAATATAGCGACAATACAGCGGTGGGAGGTGAACCGGATTATGGGACAGGATCCGATGTACAGTATCATCGTGGTCTGCCTGAACGCAGGGCGGAGGCTGTGTGAAACGGTCGGCAGCGTGCTCGGGCAGCGCTGCGCAGATTTTGAAGTGGTGGTCAAGGACGGCGGCTCCTCGGACGGCTCGGTCGAGATGCTGGCGGAAGCCTGGCAGGATGCGCGCCTTAGGGTGTACACGGAGAAGGACAGCGGCATCTACGATGCGATGAATCAGGCAGTGAAGCTGGCAGGGGGAGCGTACTTCCTGTTCCTGAATGCCGGTGACAGCTTCTATGACGAGAATGTTCTTGACCGGATAACGGATGAGATACACCGTCTGGAGCGGGCGGGCAGACGAGCGGATATCCTTTATGGGAACATGTACCATAAAGCGCTGGAGGCGGTGATCTGCGCGTCGCCGGAGATCAATGATTTCACCTGTTACAGAAATGTGCCTTGCCATCAGACCTGCTTTTATCGGCGCGCGCTGTTTGAAAGCAGGGGCTACCGCACGGAATATACGGTGCGGGCGGACTATGAGCATTTTCTGTGGTGCTATTATGACAGGAAGGCTGCGATCTCGTATGTGCCCGTTGTGGTCGCGTCGTACGAGGGCGGCGGGTACTCGGAGACAAAGGAGAACCGAAAGCGCTCGAGGCAGCAGCACCGGGAGATCGTGCTCCGCTATATGGGAAGGAAGAAGGCGGACAGGTATCGTCTGATCATGCTGCTGACACTGGCGCCGCTGCGCAGCGCTGTCGCGGATAACAGGTATCTGTCGGGCGCATATAATGGTATGAAGACGGCATTATACAAGCTGAAGAACGGACGGGGCTGAGTGGCATCGGCTGCATCGCAGTTTCCGGGAAGCAGGGAATTATCGTCGGGATGGAGGGAATCATATGAGGGTTTTGTGGCTGTGCAATATCATGCTCCCGTTTATCGCAAAGAGTCTGGGGCAGAAGATCGTGATCAAGGAAGGGTGGCTCTCCGGGCTTGCCAGCAAGCTGATGACAAATCAGGAGAGAAATGACGTGACACTTGCCATCTGCTTTCCGGAATCGGAGAGCCGCATGTTTGTGAAGGGCGACACCGCGCTGTTTGTCAAGGATAAGGCACAGGGGATCGACTACTATATTTTTCGGGAGGACACCGCGCATCCGGAGAATTACGACGCCGGCATGGAGGAGAGTCTCGGCGCGGTGATCCGGGATTTCGGACCGGATATCATCCACATATTCGGGACAGAATATCCGCATACGCTCGCCTGTGTGAAGGCGTTCCGCCGCCCGGCGCGGACGCTGGTCGGCATACAGGGGCTGTGCAGCTCGATCGCGGAGGTGTACATGGCGGATCTCCCCTACTCGGTGCAGAAGAAAAAGACGTTCCGCGACATGTTAAAGAAGGACGGACTGTTTGACCAGCAGGCGAAGTTTGCAAAGCGCGGTACATACGAGAAGGAGGCGCTCTCGCTGGTCGGTCATGTCACCGGGCGGACAGACTTTGACAGGGAGATGACGAAGGTGTACGCGCCCGATGCCAAGTACCATTTTATGAACGAGACGCTGCGGACGGATTTCTATAACGGGGAGTGGAAGATCGACCAGATCGAGCGGCACTCCATATTTTTGAGCCAGGGAAATTATCCGATCAAGGGACTGCACTATGTGCTCGATATCCTGCCGGAGCTTGTGGAGGAGTTTGAGGAGACGGTCGTCTATGTGGCGGGGGATGTCATCACGGCAAACGACAGCATCAAGGATAAGATCAAACTCTCGGGGTACGGCAAATTCCTGCTCGACCAGATCAGGAAAAGCAGGATGCAGGATCATGTCAGATTTGTGGGGAGACTGCAGGCGGACAAAATGTGCGCGCGCTATTTGAAAACCCATGTGTTTTTATGCCCCTCCGCCATCGAAAATTCCCCGAATTCTGTCGGTGAGGCGATGCTTCTGGGCGTCCCGGTGGTGGCGGCAAATGTGGGCGGCGTGCACAATCTGGTCAATGACGGGAAGGACGGATTCCTCTATCCGAAGGATAAGCCAAAACGGATGAAGGATTCGATCCTGCGCATTTTTGAGGATGACAAACTAGCGCTGTCGCTCTCCTCCAACGCGCGGACGCACGCGCTTAGAACGCATGATCCGGATACAAATTACAGGAGGCTTTTGGATATCTATCATGAAATTAACCATTGTATCTAACTACATCAATCATCACCAGATACCGATGTCCGATGCGCTGTACAGGAAGCTCGGCGCGGATTTTGCCTTTATACAGACCTCCCGGATGGAGGAGGAGCGGATCAGGATGGGGTGGGGGAGTGAGGTTTCGTCGATCCCCTATCTAAAGCTGTATTACGAGGAGCAGGAGCGCTGTGCGCGGCTGCTTTTGGACAGCGACATCGTGGTGTTTGGCGGGGTTGAGGATGAGCGTTATATCAAACCGCGGCTGAACGCGGGAAAGATCGTCATCCGGGCGAGCGAGCGGCTCTATCGGGAGGGACAGTGGAAATCGATCTCCCCGCGCGGCAGGAAGAAAAAGTATGAGGATCACACGCGGTATGCGGATGCACCGGTGTACCTGCTGTGTCATGGCGCCTACGTGGCGTCAGATTTCAATATCGTACACGCATACCCCGGCAAGAAATACGTGTGGGGATATTTTCCGGCGGTCAATACGTATGACCTTGATACCCTCTTTTTCCGAAAACTCCACTATGACCAGGGCGGCAGACCCGAAGTCAGGATCCTGTGGGCAGGGCGTTTCATGAAGTTAAAGCACCCGGAGTATGCCGTGAGGGCGGCGAGATATCTGCAGCAGCGGCAGATATCGTTTCATCTGGATATGGTGGGCGGCGGTGAGCTGGAAGGACAGCTCAAGGGCATGGTGCAAAAATGGCAGCTGGAGCAGAAGGTCACGTTCCACGGCTTCCAGCCGCCGCAGAATGTGCGCAGGTTTATGGAGGAATCCGACATTTTCCTGTTTACCAGCAACCATCTCGAGGGCTGGGGGGCAGTCCTGAACGAGTCCATGAACAGCGCGTGTGCGGTCGTGGCGGGGAGCGGGATCGGGGCGGTGCCTTTTCTGATCCGGCATGGTCAGAACGGGCTGGTATACAAAAACGAGCACTACAGGGAATTTAGGGAACTGGTGTTATCGCTATGCGAGGATGCAGCGCTGCGCCGGACGCTCGGCGTCAGCGCCTATCAGACAATGATCGGGGAGTGGAATCCCACAGAGGCGGCGGACAGGCTGTACCGGTTCTGCGAGGGACTGCTGAACGGGAAGGCGAGACCGGAGAAGGAGGGACCGCTGAGCAGGGCGCCGCTGATCGCGCCGAGGGATGGATACGCTTACGCCAGGAGGGAAACAGTTTCAGAATGAGAGGAACGAAGAAAAAAAAGACCAGGAGCAGGATCTATGTCTGCCACACGTATTATCATGTATATGTCGCAGTCTTGAAAGAGATGAAGCTCGCAAGGGATCTGCCAGCTGGAAAATATAAAAAAGCGGATATCGCGCTGAGCTCCATTTCCACGGACTTTGAGCATCTCGGGGACAGGCTTGCCAAAACGGGGATCTTTCATGCGGTCATCGCACTTGATGAGAAGCGCGAGGACTTTTTCCCGGAGCTTGCAAAATACCGGAAAAATTACAGCAATATCCTCAGACATATGGTAAACCGCATGATCTTTACCAAAAAGCTTGCAAAGTGCGAGATCCCGTACCTGAGCGCGATCGACTTTGCGGCTTACGAGGACATCTATGTATTCTGCGACAGCGATCCTGTAGGGTACTATCTGAATTATAAGCATATATATTATCATGCGGTGGAGGACGGGCTCGACTGTCTCAAGAATCTCGATGATGCCTATGTCGCAAATCACGGGCATTTCAAGCTGAAAACGCTGTTTTCGCGCATGAACCTCATCTTCATCATGAACGGCTGGGGAAAATACTGCATCGACATGGAGATCAATGACAGGAGCGTGGTGCCGACCGACTGCCCGCGCTTTGTCGAGGTGCCGAGAAAGCCGCTGGAGCGGGCGCTGACAACGGAGCAGAAACGGCTGATGATCCAGGCGTTCATCGAGGATGCGGACGAGTTGACCAGGCAGCTTGCGCCGTCGTATGCGGGCGAGGAGTTTGCGTGTTTTCTGACGGAACCGCACCCGGTCGACGTGGAGGCGCGGAAACGTGTCTGCCTGGACGTGATCGAGCGCTACTGTGAGGGCTGCCGTGTCCTGATCAAGCCGCACCCGCGGGATGGGATCGACTACGGTGCGCTCTGCCCTGATGCAGTCGTGCTCCGCGGGCGTTTTCCCGTGGAGGTGCTCAACTTTTTTGAGGGGCTCCACATCAGGCGCGCGGTGTCGATCGTCACCACGGCGATGAACAACATGGACTTTGTGGAGGAGAAACTGAATCTTGGCGCATCGTTCTGGGACGCTTACGAGGATCCCGAGAAGCATGCGTACAACAGGAAGGCGGGGCTTTCCCTCGCGGACAAATAGCGGATCAGCTGACGGCGAAGTTGATTCTGGGAATATGAAAGGGTGGCAGGTATGCAGTTTTCATGGCTGGAGGGAGTCAGTAAGAAATGGAGAGGGATCCTTGTGATCGGCAGGACGATCGAGCGCGACGGGAAAAGATACCACATCGTCGGCATGACGATGGAGGAAGCGGCAACGCTCTATATCCTGGAGCCCTCCGAGGAGCGGAAGAAGCGCGATCCGAAAAAGAAGCGCACGCAGCGGATGATCCTGAGGGAGCAGGAGACCGAGAGTTACAGTTACATGCAGTGCCGCGAATTTAAGATCGGCAGCAGAAAGATGTGTACACAGAGCGCATGCGCAGGTGATCTGATCCCGGAAAATTATGAGGAGATCAAACTGTTTCTGGATATGATGGATGCGGGCTGGCAGGTTCCGGCGTGGCTCAGGGAGACGGACTGGCGTCTTCTTCGGCTGGTTAAGCTGACATTCGCGGATGTCAGGCGCCTTCCCGGATATTCGCCGGATATGCCGATCACGATCAGGCACGATCCAGCACCGAGAAAACACCTGCTGGCCAGGGCAAAACCGCTCACGCTGGGAGTCGGAAAGCCGATGTCCTTTCGATTTACGGCGCATGACGGCTCAAAAGTGCAGTGCCACATCAATCAGGTCACGCTGGTCGATGTGTGGGCGGAGGCAAAGAAGTCATTTGGCGATGAAAAACTGAGAAAACGTTTTACGGCGGAACAGCTGCGGGAGATGGAGAACAGTTACTATCAGGCATTGCGCCAGAGCTGTCCCGAGGGTATGTGCTATGTGGGCATCGAGTACGAGTGCAGCAAGGATATCAGCCTGCAGTTTTATGAGAAAGCGTTTCTCGATTCCTACCCGGAAAGCTGCAGTGGAAGCGCCGCATTTTTCGTGATGTGGGAGAAGCCGGACAAAAAGACGGGGAGTCATGGTCTTGCGCTGAGAGGAACCGGCATAGCGGTTCCCGTCCCGCCGGACACCGCGGCAGTATCGGTAGAACTGCTTCTTTATATGGAAAAGACAGAGGCGTGGGAGGAGTGCGTGTGATACATCAGTCACCGCGATAAAAATAATAGGTCGTGGAGTATGCGTAGGATCCGGCCTCAATGTGCTGGTCCAGCTGGGGGAACTTATCGGAAACCAGCCGGATGATCTCGTCGTTGTCCCCGACTGCCAGCACGATCAGACTGTCCGGTGACAGCTCAAAGGTATCGATCAGTTCCGGGTCGGCAAGCGGGAAGAAGGTCACGCTGTTGTAGATAGAAGCCTCCAGAAAGGTGGACTCCGTTTTCCAGCGGTGGTCGTAGACGATAATGCAGTCGGTCTCCCTGTACTTTTCCAGTTCTTTAAAGCGGGCGCCCTCGTTTCGGTAGATATAGTTCCAGGTCGTGTTCTTCCAGCTGCAGAGGATGACAACCCCGCAGAGAAGCAGTGTGGCGAGATCTGCCGCGCTAATAACATTTGTTATTTTTCTGAACGAGAGATACACCATGCTGGTGAACAGGCACAGGGCGACTGCGTAGATCGGAAACAGATAGCGGTCTGCCACATACACTGCCATCCTGGAAACCAACAGGAAGTACAGTGATGCAGGGACTGCCAGAAGGATCCACTTGAACAGAGACGCCCTGCTGTCCGCCGGCATTTTTCCGGCAGATACTTTTCGCGTTTTCAGAAAACTGATCCCGGACAGTGCGATCACCGCTGCTGTCAGGAGGATGAAAGGCGCGCTTCCCCCGAACAGTTCCGTGCTGATATAGTCCCAAAATGCCCGCAGCCGCGGCAGGTAGTTCTCCAGGGAGGGAACGAGCAGGTTGTCTATGGATTCTTTGCCCCGATATCCTGAAAAGATGTGCCTGAGCATCGGCGGGAAGATGGCGATCGACAATCCGCCAGCCCCCGCCATGGAAACGGCGAACAGTCCGAGCTCTTTATACTTCCTGCACAGCAGCAGATCGATGCCAAAAACGATGCATATCAGCACGAGATACACGATAAAATAGTAGTGAGTCAGCGCGCCGAGCACCGACACGGCGGCGATCGCACCGTAAAACCGGGCGTGCAATGGCTTTCCCACAGCCTCGACAAAGCAGAGCGAGATCAGCGTCACAAAAAACATTGCCATGACGTACATGCGGAAAAAGGAGATGGATGACATCACGCCCGCAGATACGATATAGGTGGCTGACAGCAGGTTTACGGGTGCGTCATTTCCGCAAAACGCCCGCAGAAGCCTCCGCAGCACATAGAGTGTCATCACGCCAAAGACGATATTGACAGCCCCCGCATACCAGAAACTGAACGTCCCGGGAAACAGCGAGCAGATGGTGTGCAATATTGTATAGTACAGCGGGGGATGGACGTCCGCCGCCTGATTCTGCCAGACATTCCTGTAGTTGAAGCGGTCCTGCCTGTCCGCAGCCATATACCTCAGGAAAGGGGTGTCTGACAGCGTGTAGGTTTTGCAGTCCTCCACGTCTATGTGCAGGTTTCCGATGTGGTTTGCCGAGCCGTAGCTGATATATTCGTCCACATGCATCTGCTTCTTTAACAGTATGATAAAAACACACATCGCAACAAATAATGTATAGCAAAGTAATGACCGCTTTGATATCTTTTGTCTCTTCATCGCATTTGTTCCCTGCTGCCGGCTTCCGCAGACGGCGCGCTCCTCCTGTATCGTTCTCCCAAACAGTACGATATCTGCCCACGACGCCGCAACCGCGGCACGATCTGCACTGTCCATGGATCAATAGTCTGCAATCAAAAATACATTCTCGACTGTGCTCTCAGTATACCATATCGGGTATTTGTGCGCAACCACATCGTCGGCAACGCGGCGCCATAGCAATGAGCTGCTGTCAAGTCGATATCAGCGCTGAACGTTCTGGAGATAAATCGTTACTGTTCCCTCATCGCCAAAGTAGTGAAAAACATGCCCTAGCGCGTGAACAGTAACAATAAATCGGGATTGGGTTGTGTTTATTGCAAATATGACATATACTATAGTTTAAGGCGGTGTATCTCCGGCGATGCGGATCAGTTGTCTGCCGGGAGCGCAGGACAGGCAGCGGCATATGACGCAGAAGATATAAGGTACAAAGGACATAAGATACAAGATACAGAAGACATAAGAAGGGATGGAGTATCAGTGCTTAAAATATTGAAAAAAATAAATAAATTGATGGATCACAGACAGAAGGGCGCCATGGCGCGCCTCTTCGTGATGATGGTCGTCTCAGCGGGACTCGAGACTGGTGCGGTGATGATGGTGATGGCTGTGGTGCAGCTGATCCTGGATCCGGTTTCGCTCGAACAGGGGGAAACATATCAGGCGGTATGCCGTCTGCTCCATATACAGGGTACGGTAGCGTTCTCGGTGCTGGCAATTTTGTTTCTGATCGTGCTGTACATCGCGAAAAATGGGTTCCAGTTTTTTCTGCAGCGGAGTCTGTACCGGTTTGTGTACAGCAACCAGTTCAAGACGGCGTCAAGCCTGATGAAAAATTTTGTCAGACGCGAGTATGAATATTATCTGAATGCGGAAACATCTGTTATTCAAAGAAGTATCACGGCGGATGTCAGCAATATGTACGCGCTGATCATGTCCGTCCTGCAGATCGCGTCGGAGGCGATCGTCGCGGTGTTCCTTGTGGCGGCGCTCTTTGTGCAGGATCCGGTCATGACGGTTGTGATCGCGCTGCTGCTGGTTGTGACGTTGGTGGTCATCAAGAATATCATCAAGCCGATCATGAACCGCACCGGCAAGGAGAACCAGGATTACGGCGCGTCGATGTTTGCGTGGATCTCGCAGACGGTGCAGGGGATCAAGGAGATCAAGGTTGCGGGGCGCGAGCAGTATTTCATCGGCGAGTACTGCAAGGTCGGCGAGGGCTATGTGAAGGCGATGGAGCGGTTCAGCCTGTTCAACAACACCCCGAAGCTTCTGATCGAGACTGTGTGTATGGCGGGACTGCTCGGGTATATCCTGGTGCTGATCGTGTCCGGCGCGAACGTGTCCAGCATGGTCTCGCTGTTTGCGGCGTTTGGGATCGCGGCGATGCGCCTGCTGCCCGCGGCGAGCCGCATCAACAACCAGCTGACGAGCATGGCGTTCAACGAGCCGTTTTTCTTCAATGTGAGCGACAATCTGGTCGAGGAGACGGACGAGGAGCACACGGACATCTCCTACGCGGTGGTCGCGAAGGAGAAGCTGCCTGTCACGCGGGAGGTCAGGCTGTCGGACATCACGTACCACTATCCGAACTCGGACAAGCTGATCTTTGACCACGCGACAGTCTCCTTTCCGATCGGCAAGTCGATCGGCATCGTGGGGACGAGCGGCGCCGGCAAGACGACGATCATTGATATTTTGCTGGGGCTGTTAAGACTGCAGGGCGGCAGTGTGCTTGCGGATGACGTGGATATACAGGAGCACTACAGGGAGTGGCTTGCCAATGTGGGCTATATTCCGCAGATGATCTTTCTGCTGGACGCAGATATCCGGAAAAATGTCGCCTTTGGCGTTCCGGAGGATGAGATCGATGACGGGAAGCTCTGGTATGCCCTGCAGGAAGCACAGCTGGATGAATTTGTCAGGGCGCTGCCGGACGGGGTGAACACGGGAATCGGGGAGCGCGGCATCCGGCTTTCGGGCGGACAGCGGCAGCGGATCGGCATCGCGCGGGCGCTTTACAACGATCCTGAGGTGCTGATCCTCGACGAGGCGACCTCGGCGCTGGACAATGACACGGAGGCGGCGATCATGGAGTCCATAAACAGGCTGCACGGTAAAAAGACGCTTGTTATTATAGCGCACAGGTTACAGACGATCGAAAAATGTGATATGGTATTCAGAGTGGAGTCCGGTAAGATCGAGAGGGACAGATAAACAACAAATGCAAAAAGCGGCGGAGGGGAAGTGGCGGGTTATGAAGCTTAGTATAATCGTACCTGTATATAATATGGCGTCGGACAATAAATTGCGGTATTGTCTCGATTCCCTGATCAATCAGACGATTGCGGACTACGAGGTCATAGCAGTCGACGATGCCTCGACGGACGAGTCGTTTGAGATCCTCAGGGAGTATGAAGCCAGATATCCGTGGAAGTTCAAGGCGGTGCAGTCCTATGAGAATGTCAAACAGGGCGGTGCGCGCAACAAGGGACTGGACATCGCGCGCGGCACCTGGGTCGGCTTTGTCGATTCAGACGACTGGGCGGCGCCGGACATGTATGAAAAAATGATCAGGAAAGCAGAAAAGACCGGTGCGGACGTTGTCGGGTGTGACTACTGCATGGTCGATACGCACACCATGAATGTCGGAAAACTGATGCCGAACAACACGGCTGACCAGACCGGGGTGCTCGATCACGAGCGGTACAAAAAGCTGGTCATGAACCCTGGCAGCATGGTGATCAAGGTGTACCTGCGGGAGGTGATCGACGCCTATCATCTGCGGTTTCCCGAGCGGACCTTCTATGAGGACAATTGCGCCTCGCCGATCTGGATGCTGCATTTTACCCACTTTGAGAAGGTCGAGGAGCCGCTGTATTACTATTATCAGCATGACACATCCACGGTACACGCGATCAGCGCCGAAAAGTGCGAGGCGAGGCTTGCGATGGGCAAACGCCTGATCGAGGAGGCGCGCAGATACGGCATATACAAGCCGTACAGGCAGGAGTTTGAGTTTGCGTTCTCCAAGCTCTATTACATGAACACGCTCTTCACCTACATGCTCGGCGTGAAGAAGCCGAAACTAAAGTTCCTCAGACAGATCGCGGATGGGATCAAAAAGGAGTTCCCCGATTTTCAGGGCAACATCTATTATCAGAATGAGTTTGACGCGGAGCAGAAGAAACTCGCGGCGATGCATATGGAGTCCCCGCTCAGATTCAAGCTTTATTTTCAGCTGCTCTGTTTTTACCGAAACAGGATTCGCCGCAATACCAGGGATGCAGAGGGATAGGATATGCAGTTTACTTCTTTTGATTTTTTAGTCTTTTTTCCGGCGGTGGTGCTGCTGTTTTATGGGATGCCCCGGCGTCTGCGCCAACTGTGGCTCCTGCTGGCAAGCTATTATTTTTATATGGGCTGGAATGCAAAGTACGCGCTGCTGATCCTGACATCGACAGTCATTACATATCTGTGTGCGCTTCTGATGGAGCATGCAGGCATGCGGGAGGGCGGCAGGCGGAAGTGCAGGCTGATCCTTGCGGCGGGGATCGTGAGCAATCTGGCGATCCTTGTGTTCTTCAAATATTTCTATTTTCTGCACGACACGTTCGCCGCGCTCGTCTCCGTGTTTGGCGTGGAGATCCGGGCGTCGAGGCTTGATATCCTCCTGCCCGTGGGGATCTCTTTCTACACGTTCCAGGCGCTGGGCTACACGATCGACGTGTACCGCGGGACGGTGAAGGCGGAGAAGAATTTCGTGCGGTATGCGCTGTTCGTGTCGTTCTTCCCGCAGCTGGTGGCGGGACCGATCGAGCGCAGCGGGAACCTGCTGGGGCAGCTGGAGAGGATCTCCGACAGGAAACTCTCCGAGGGACCGTGGAGCTTTGAGAAGGCGACGAGGGGACTGCTTTTGATGCTGTGGGGATTTTTCATGAAGATGGTCATCGCGGACAGGGCGGCGGTGCTGGTCAACCAGGTGTTTGGGATCTATTATATGTTCAGCGGCGTGGCGCTCTCGCTGGCGGCGCTGCTGTTTGCCGTGCAGCTGTACTGTGATTTTGCGAGCTACTCGCTGATCGCGATGGGGGCGGCAAAGGTCCTGGGGATCGACCTGATGACAAACTTCGAGGCGCCGTTCTTTGCGAGGAACATCAGCGAGCTGTGGAGGCGCTGGCATGTGTCGCTGAGTTCCTGGTTCCGGGATTATCTCTATATACCGCTCGGCGGGAACCGCTGCTCGAGAGCCAGGAAATATTTTAACACGATGGTGACGTTTTTCGTGAGCGGATTCTGGCACGGCGCGAGCTGGCATTTTGTGGTGTGGGGCGTGATACAGGGCGTGTATATCGTGATCGGCGATCTGCTGAGACCGCTCAAGGCGGGGGTCGTCAATCTCTTCCATGTGCGCGCAAAGACGTTTGGGTATCAGTTCTTTCAGGGGCTGGGCACATTTTTGCTGTTCGCGCTTTCGCTGGTGTTTTTCAGGGCGGACACAGTGCCGGATGCCGTCTACTATATCCGGCGGATGTTCACGACGTTTGACGTGTGGTCGCTGTTTGACGAGTCCGTTTATCATCTGGGGCTGGACAGGAAGGAGATGGGTATTTTGTGGCTCGGCATCCTGCTGCTGATCGTCGTGGATGCTTATTATGTGCGGAAGAAGGCACTGTTTGACACGATGGTGAAAAGCCAGTGCCTTGCCGTGCAGTATGTGATCGTGGCGGTGCTGCTCGTGATGGTGATCGTGTTCGGTGTGTACGGGGAGGGCTACGACGCGTCACAGTTCATCTATTTCCAGTTTTGAAAACGGAAAAATTTTCATGAAAACTTTTCATCAATAAGAACAGGAGATTGGAATGGCGAGAAGGACAATCATTTCCAGAATGGTATCGATAGCAGCCTTTGCCCTGATGATCGGTCTGGTGCTTGCTGTCACGGGTCAGATCATCCGCGCAAAGTTTATGGGGGATTCCACCACGATCGTGGACGGTTTTTATGCGGAGAAGAAAAATGATATCGATCTTATCGTGATCGGCAGCAGCAACAGCTTCTGCACGGTCGACCCGCTCGTGCTGTACGAGGAGTACGGCATCGCGGCATATGATTTCGGCAGTTCATCGCAGCCGATGAACCTCTCGGTGCTGTACCTCAAGGAGGCGCTAAAGACTCAGAAGCCCAAGGTGGTGGCGCTCGAGGTCAACATGATGACGAGCGACAGCGAGAGCAGCCGCAGCGAGGCGGGACTGCGCTGGGGATTTACGAACATACCGCTCTCGGTGGACAAGTTAAAGTGCATCTACCAGTCGGTGGGTGAGGTCAATGCGGAGTACTTCACGTATGTATTTCCGATCTTTAGGTATCACAGCCGCTGGAAGGAGCTTTCCAAGACGGACTACACATATTTTTACCAGGACAAGACAAACTATACAAAGGGGTATCTGGAGACGCAGGCGGTATCGGAGGAGCGGATCAACCTGACGGAGTACGATTTTGAGGGCACGGCGCAGATCGGGGAGGAGAATGCATTCTGCCTCGGAGAGATCGTGCAGTTGTGCAGGCAGAACGATGCGGAGCTGCTGCTGTTTAAGTCGCCGCGGGAGAACTGGCACCGGTACGAGACGGAGGCTGTGCGGGCGCTCGCTGACGCGCAGGGGCTAAAGTTCGTGGATTTCAACGAGCTGTACAGCGACGGCAGGATCGCGCTCGACATGGCGGCGGATTTCAGGGACACGCAGCATCTCAACGACGCCGGCGCGCGGAAGGTCACAAGCTATCTGGGCAGCTACATCAGGGAAAACTATGAGCTGCCGGACAGGAGAGGGGAGGCAGAGCCCAACGCGTGGGACGAGGCGTGCGCGTACAGGCAGCGCAAGGGCTGGCAGGAGTACATGGCGGCGCGCACGGCGCGGGAGTGCATCGAGATGCTTCAGGATGACGAGGATTACGTGCTGATCGTGACGGACACGCAAAATGACGGCGGCGTGCGGCAGTGGGTGTACCAAGACTGCCGGGTGGCGCTTGACTTAACATGGCAGGAGGACGGCATCCGGCACATGCGGATCGGGGAGAGCGAGCTGGTGCTCGCAAAGATGAGCACGCTCCACCAGGTGCTGGTCGACGGGGTGGAGCAGTACCAGGCGGGGATGCGGTGGAACATCATCGTGTATGACAGGATCCTCGGCAGTGTCACGGCAAGCCTGACGTTTGCGGAGTAGGCGTCACTGTTCCCTCTTTTGGCTGGGGCGTGAGCAGTAACGAGCAGGCAGCGGCGGGGTTACAGTTCAGCCCAGGACTTCGCACTGTGCTGCGAAGTCCGTGAGAAAGCATAGTGGCCTAGATGCATCAAGCCAACCGCGAAGCGGTTTTTGCATGGCTTGATGCCTGTAACAGGAAGCCGAAGGCTGAACTGTTACGCGGCGGGAAAGAACCGCACCATATTGTTTTGACGGGCGGGGTAAAATATGGTAGAATTGGAAGGAATCAGAAATTCTGTAAGATAGTATAAGATAGTAATTGGAGGATCAAGATGATATTAGATGACAAGACGATACTGATCACAGGCGGTACAGGCTCTTTTGGAAGGTGCTTTTCCCGATATGTGCTGGATCACTACAACCCGAAGAAGATCATCATCTACTCGCGGGATGAGTTCAAGCAGTGGGTGATGGCGAACGACTTTGCCGAGTACAAGGACAAGCTCCGCTTCTTCATCGGCGATGTGCGCGACTACGAGCGCATGAAGCGCGCGTTCGAGGGTGTTGACTTTGTGATCCACGCGGCGGCATTGAAGCAGGTGCCGGCGTGCGAGTACAATCCGAACGAGGCGATCAAGACAAATGTGAACGGCGCTCAGAACGTCATCGACGCGGCGCTGAACACGGGGGTTCAGAAGGTTGTGGCGCTGTCCACGGACAAGGCAGTCAACCCGGTGAATCTGTACGGTGGTACGAAGCTTGTATCGGACAAATTGTTCATCGCGGCAAATGCCTACTGCGGCACAAAGGATCTGAACTTCTCCATCGTGCGGTACGGAAATGTGGCGGGCAGCCGCGGCTCGATCATCCCGCTGTTCCAAAAGCTGATCTACGAGGGCGCCAAGGAACTTCCGATCACGGATTACCGCATGACACGTTTCTGGATCAGCCTGACCCAGGGCGTCGAGCTTGTGGTCAAGGCGCTCGAGGAGGCAAAGGGCGGCGAGACCTTCATCAGCAGGATACCGTCGTTTAAGATCACGGATCTCGCGGAGGCGATGGCGCCGGGCATGCGGACCGTCGAGGTGGGGATCCGTCCCGGCGAGAAGCTGCACGAGGTGATGATCACGGCGGAGGATTCCGCGACGACCTACGAGTACGAGAAGAATTTCATCATCTATCCGCAGATGTTCTGGCAGGAGTCCAAGCGCCCGAATCCGAGCGGCAGGAAGGTGGAGGACGGATTCTATTACTCGTCCGGGAACAACACGGAGTGGCTCACGGTGGAGCAGATCAAGGAACTCTTAAAGACGGATCTGCACGAGTAGGCGGCAGAAAATGTGAGGAAAGGAAATGGGCGTCAGGATGGAAAAACCAGCGATAGCCGGAGGGACTCCGGTCAGGGCTACGAAATTGTATTATGGCCACCAGTTCGTGGACAAGGCGGATGTGAAGGCTGTGGAGGAGGTGCTCACCAGCGATTATCTCACCTGCGGGCCGAAGGTTGTGGAGCTCGAAAAAAAGCTCTGTGAGATCACGGGAGCAAAATATGCGGTCGCTGTCTGCAACGGCACTGCAGCGCTCCACATCGCGGCGATGGCGGCAGGCGTGGGCGCGGGGGACGAGCTGATCACATCGCCGATCACGTTCGCGGCATCGGCAAACTGTGCGCTCTACTGCGGCGCCAGGCCGGTCTTTGCGGATATCGATCCCGATACCTACAATATCGATCCGGCGCGCGTGCGGGAAAAGATAACGGACCGCACCAGGGCGGTGGTCGCCGTGGATTTCACAGGGCAGGCTGCACAGCTCGACGAGCTGCTTTCCATGTGCCGGGAGAGGGGCATCGTGCTGATCGAGGACGCCGCGCACTCCATCGGCACGCGGTACAAGGGAAAGCCTGTCGGCAGTATCGCGGACATCACGACGTTCAGTTTTCATCCCGTCAAGACCGTGACGGGCGGTGAGGGAGGGGCAGTGCTCACAGACAGGGCGGACATATACGAGAAACTCCTGCTCTACCGCTCCCACGGCATCACGAAGGACGAGGGGGATTATGAGAACGAGAGTCACGGTCCGTGGTATCACGAGCAGATCGGTTTAGGTTACAATTACAGGATCACGGATATCCAGTGCGCACTGATCCTGAGCCAGATCGACAAGCTCGGGCAGTTCGCGCGGAGGCGCCGGGAGATCGTCCAGCGGTACGACAGTGCATTTTCACAGATGCCGGAGCTCTCTGTACAGCGGGAGATACCGGAGTCTGACACGACGCGGCATCTCTACATACTGCGGATCAGACCGGAGGCGCTCACGATCGACCGCAGGGGCTTTTTCGAGGCGATGGCGGCGGAGAATATCTGCTGCAATGTGCACTACATCCCGGTGTACTGGCATCCGTATTATGAAAAAAAGCTCGGCTATCAGAAGGGCATCTGCCCCAACGCGGAGAAACTCTATATGGAGATGATGAGCCTGCCGATCTACTACTCGCTGACGGATCAGGACGTGGATGACGTGATCGCGGCAGTCAGAAAGATCGTGGCATATTACAGGGTTGGAGAGGGGGAGTCTGGTTGAAAAACCAGACTTTTCGCGGTGAACGGGGATCAACAGAGACAAGGAGGGTGCGATCATGGAGAAAAGTGTAGCGATCATAACGGCGCGGGGCGGCAGCAGGCGGATACCGCGCAAGAATATCAAGCCGTTTCTCGGCAGACCGATTCTGGAGTACAGTGTTGAGGCGGCGCTGCAGGCGGCGCTGTTCGATGAGGTCATGGTGTCGACAGACGACAGGGAGATCGCGCAGGCGGCGGAGCGGGCAGGCGCCGTGGTGCCGTTTTTCAGGAGCGGGGACACCGCTGATGATTTTGCCACGACAGCGGATGTCGTGGAGGAGGTTCTTGCGTCCTACGAGCGCATGGGCAGGCATTTCCGGACGGCGTGCTGCATCTACCCGACAGCGCCGTTTGTGACGGCGGAGACCATCAGGACAGCCATGGCGCTCCTGGAGCAGGAGCGGGCAGACTGTGTGATCCCGGTGGTGAAGTTCTCCTTTCCGCCGCAGCGGGGCGTCGTCGTGCGGGAGGGGCGGCTTGCTCCGAAGTGGCCGGAAAACATGGCAAAGCGCTCGCAGGATCTCGAGCCGCTGTACCATGACTGCGGTCAGTTCTACTGCCTGGATGTGGAGCGATTCAGGCAGCAGAAGGTGATCTGGATGGAGAATGCGGTCCCCTTCATACAGGACGAAAGGTATGTGCAGGATATTGACACGCTGCAGGACTGGGAGATCGCGGAGATGAAGTATCAGCTTTTGAGGGGGAGGACGGTATGAGCAGCATCAATATCAACGGAAGAATGGTGGGGGACGGGCATCCCGCCTATATTATAGCGGAGATGTCCGCAAACCACGCAGGAAGCATGGAGCGCGCGCTGGAGCTGATCCATGTGGCAAAAGAGTCGGGAGCGGACTGTGTAAAGATACAGACCTACACGCCGGACACGATGACGATCGACTGCGGCAACGAATATTTTCACATCGGCAAGGGCACGTGGGAGGGGGAGAACCTGTATTCCCTGTACCGGAAGGCATACACGCCGTGGGAGTGGCAGGCGCAGCTTCGCGACGAGGCGGCAAGAGTTGGCATTGACTTTCTGTCAACGGCGTTTGACCGTACCTCGGTCGATTTCCTGGAGGAGCTTGGCGTGCGTTTTTACAAGATCGCCTCGTTTGAGCTGGTGGACATCCCTTTGCTGGAATACATCGCGTCCAGGAATAAGCCTGTCATCCTGTCGACGGGGATGGGGACGATCGAGGAGATCACAGAGGCAGTCAATGCGATATATAGTACCGGAAACAGACAGCTCGCACTGATGAAGTGCTCGAGCGCGTACCCCGCAAAGAGCGAGGAGATGAATCTTGCCACGATCCGGGATCTGAGAGCGCGCTTTGACATCCCGGTGGGGCTCTCCGACCACTCGATGGGTGCTTTCAGCGCCGCGACGGCGGTCGCGATGGGCGCTTGTATCGTCGAGAAGCATTTCTGTGTCAGCCGTGCGATCGAGAACCCGGATTCGGCTTTTTCCATGGAGCCGGACGAGTTTGCGGACATGGTGCGGCAGGTGCGCGAGGTGGAGAAGGCGATGGGAACAGTCTCCTACGGCGTCACGGCGCAGGAGGAGAGCAACAGCTGTTTCAGGCGGTCGCTCTTTGTGGTGCAGGACATCGCCGCCGGCGAAAAGCTGACCCCGGACAACATCAGGAGCATCCGCCCCGCATACGGATTGAAGCCAAAGTACTATCGCGATGTGCTCGGCAGGACTGCAAAGTGCGATCTGAGACGCGGCACACCGCTCACGCCTGAGGTGATCGACGGTTTCGGGGAGTCCGGGTCATGAGTCTGCAGCTGAGAAGGGCGGAACACGCCGACAGGGACTTGCTGTTTGGCTGGGCAAATGACGATGCCGTCCGCGCCAATGCCTTTCACACGGAGAAGATTCCCTATGAAAAACATGTGGTATGGTTTGATAAGATGATGGCGGACGCGTCGGTGCACCAGTATATCCTATGCGACGGCGGCACGCCTGTGGGACAGATCCGCCTGAATGTGGAGGGCAGCGAGGCGTATGTCGACTACAGCATAGCGGCTGACCAGCGGGGGAAGGGCTATGGGAGTGCGATGCTCTCGATGCTGCAGGCGATGCTTGCGGGCGGTCAGATACCGCACGCCGCAAGGATCGTCGGACAGGTGAAGTACGGAAACGATGCCTCCGCCAGGGCTTTTGAGAGATGCGGTTTTCTCAGGAAGGATCTGCCGGGGTACATGCAATACGAACAAGATGTAGTTAGAGGGTGTTATTGAATGAGAATTATCATTGCGACGATCAAATCCTGGAATATTGAGCGGGCGAGAGCGCTGCAGAGACAGTGCGAGGGCGTGCACGACATTGTGATCTATACGCGCAGGGAGGAGTTTACGGCAGATAACGTGTGTGATTTTCAACCGGACTATATCTTTCTGCCGCACTGGTCCTATATCATGCCGCGCGAGATCACAGACCGCTGGGAGTGCGTGGTGTTCCACATGACGGATCTGCCCTACGGGCGCGGCGGAAGTCCGCTGCAGAACCTGATCGTGCGCGGGCATCGGGAGACGAAGATCTCGGCGATCAGGATGACGGAGAAGATTGACGGCGGTCCGGTCTACATGAAGCGTGCGCTGTCCCTGGAGGGGAGCGCGCAGGAGATCTTTGTGCGCTGTTCGGACATTATTTTCCGGGAGATGATCCCGCGCTTTCTGGACAGTGGGAAGGATAGGATATCACCTGTTCCGCAGGAGGGGGAGCCGGTGGTCTTTAAGCGCAGAAAGCCGGAGGACGGGCGTATAACGCCTGATATGGAAACAGACCGGATCTATGACTATATCAGGATGCTGGACGCCGAGGGCTATCCGAGGGCGTTCATCGAGTTTGGCGGGTACCGGCTGGAGTTTGAGCAGGCAGTGTTCCCGGGCGATGGTGCCGACGGTGCAGATCATGCGGCGGAACTCTCGGCGAAGGTCGTTTTCCGGCGCACGGCGGATCAGCCGCCGATATAACATGGACGGTATAACACGGAATAGGAGAGATGGAAGATGAGGACAGTGTTGGTAGTGGCGGCGCATCCCGACGATGAGATCCTGGGAGTCGGCGGCACCGTGGCAAGACATGCGGCGCAGCAGGATGCCGTCTACGCCCTGATCCTGGGAGAAGGGCAGACATCGCGCGGCACGCGCAGGGAGGACACCGGCAGGGAGGTCGTGGAGGCGCTTCACCGCAATACGCTCGAGAGCGCCAGGGCGGTGGGATATCGGGATGTGTTTTTTGCAGACTTTCCCGACAACCGTTTTGACGGCGTTGACCTGCTCGACATCGTGAAGACGGTGGAGCGGAAGGTGCGCGATCTGCAGCCGCAGATCATATACACGCATTACAGCGGTGATCTCAATGTGGATCATCAGTGCACGGCGCGCGCGGTGCTCACGGCGACAAGGCCGATGGCGGACTGCGGCGTGGAGGCGGTCTACGCGTTTGAGACGCTCTCCTCCTCGGAGTGGAATTTTGACTACAGCGCGCAGCCCGCGTTCTGCCCCAATGTGTTTGTGGACATCGCTGCGTACTACGGGCAGAAGGAGCAGGCGATGAACTGTTATGTGTCGGAGCTCTGCGCGTTCCCGCACCCGAGGAGCCTCGAGGGGATGGACGTGCTGTCGAGGACGCGCGGCATGGCGGCGGGGATGCGTCGGGCGGAGGCGTTCATGCTGATCCGGGAAGTCAGACGTTGATGAGGGATCATAAATCGGGTTATCAATATCGACAGACGGGAGGGATTTTGTGCTGTATATTCGCGCGGACGGCAATACCGGGATCGGCATGGGGCACGTGATGCGCTGTCTGGCTGTCGCGGAGGCGGCAGCGGACAGGGACAGCCTGCATCCGCCTGTATTCATCACGGCGGATGCGGGATGCCGGGCGATGATCGAGGACAGGGGATTTCGCGTGATCGTGCTGGATTCGGATTACCGGGACATGATGGGCGAGCTGGACCGGCTCGCGGCGGTGCTACAGGAAGAGCGGGACGCGGACGGCGCGGTGCTGCTCGTGGACAGCTACCAGGTGAGCTGTGAATACTATCGCGCTTTGAAAGAATTGGATCGGAAGAGGTCTGTGCGGGTGGCGTGCTTTGAGGATATGGGGGAAGCCTATCCGGTGGATCTGCTGATCAATTACAATGTTTATGCGCCGTCGCTCGAGCGGAAGTACACGGAGGCGGGGAAAGGGCGGACACCGGCAAAAGTGCTCACAGGCGTCTCCTATATGCCGCTGCGCAAAGCATTCCAGGAGCCGGCGGCGTACGCTGTCCGCGACAGGGTGACGGATGTCATGATAACGACCGGCGGCAGTGATCCCTGTTTTGCGGCTGGCGCGCTTGCGGAGGCTCTGCGCAGTGACAGCGCGGTCGCCGGGCAGGGGATCCGTCTTCATCTGGTCAGCGGTCCCTTTAATCAATATGCGGACGAGCTCAAACGCAGATATCAGGATCGCGGGGAACAGGGCTGCCGCGATGGCAGTCTGACTATAACGATCCACGAGCATGTGAAGGATATGCGCAGCCTGCTTTTGCAGTGCGATGTGGTGATCTCGGCGACGGGGAGCACGATCTATGAGGTCAGTTCCCTCGGCGTGCCGATGATCGTGTTCTACTTTGCCGAGAACCAGAGGCAGGGGGCAGAGGCGCTCGAGCGGCTCACAGACATTGTCAATGCGGGCTGTTTTGCCGGGAATGCGGCGGCTGTGACAAAGCGGGTGGGGACGGCATTAAAAAGATGCATTGCTGAAAAATCGTACAGAGAGCTTTTACACCGACAGGAGAGCGGACTGATCGACGGCAAAGGGGCATGCCGCGTCGCGGAGCAGTTATCGTACCTTGCGGCGGGAGGGAAGGAACATGGCTGCAGAGAAGAAGAGACAACTACACTATGAGCTGCTGCGCATCGCCGCGATGCTGATGATCGTGAGCCTGCACTATCTTAGCAAGGGCGGTCTGCTGGGCGATCCGGCGAGGGCGGATATGACAGCCGCCGGGTATACGGCATGGTTTGTGGAGGCATTTTTTCTGGTGGCGGTCAATGTCTATGTGCTCATCAGCGGATATTTCGGCGTGGATGCGCGCGGGGGGATGACAAACGGAAAGAACGTTTCATTCCGGGAGGTCATGAGAAGACCGCTCAGGATATGGAAACAGGTGCTTTTTTATTCCGTGCTCTTTGGATGCGGCGCATTTGTCATTGGCGCGCGGGAGTTTGACCTGTATCAGTTGTTTTCCTACTGTTTTCCGATCGTGACGGAGCACTATTGGTTTGCGACTTCCTATGTTATATTGTGTCTTGCGATGCCGTTTCTGAATGCAGGGATCGCTTATATGGACCAGAGGGAGTTAAAGTATCTGTTATGCGGGTTCCTGCTGCTGTTCAGCGTATCGAAGACGGTCATTCCGATGCAGCTGCCGTGGGACAAGTACGGATATGACAGTCTGTGGTTCGTGATCCTGTATCTGACAGGGGCGTATCTCAGGCATTATGAGGTCACATGGATCAAGACGGGATGGCGGGCGGCGATGCTGTATCTGGGCAGTATGCTGACCGTGTTTGCCTCCTTTTTCCTGATCAGGCTGGTCTTTTTAAGGACCGGGCGGCTGGAAGACCTGATCAACTACGGATATACCTACAATTTTCTGTTCTGTTATACCGGGGCGGTGGGCTTGTTCCTTCTCTTCAAAGAATTCGGAAAACAGGGCAGGGAGAGCGGGAGCGGGCGTATGCTGGAGCGCTTCCGGAAGCCGATCGAGCTTTTCTCGGGCGCGACATTTGGCGTCTATCTGATCCACGAGCATATCGATGTCCGCTCCCTGTGGACGGTATGGGTGGATAGCGGGACGCTGATTGAGGGATCCGTCGGAAACTTTCTGGCGCATATGATCGTCACGGTGCTGTGCGTGTATCTGGTCTGCACCGCGGTCGAGCTGATCCGGCAGCGGTCTGGCGGGATCCTCCTGCCGGCGCTGATCCTGCTGGTGTACCCGCTGCGCCATGCCGCGGTCGGGCTGGATCTGATGGATGCGGGCTATGCGCTCGGCAATTACCGCTTTTTTGACGCGCTCAATGAGATGTGGAAGCTGGCGACGTACCTGTCAAACATAACGGGTGTACTGCTGTCGAAACTGCCCTTTGGCGACCGATGGATCGGCATGAATGTGTACTCCGGCCTGCTGATCGGTGCGGCGGCGGCGGGCGTGTATCTCTTTATGCAGAAGCGCTATGGGAAAAAGCACAAGTCCCTGTGCGCCCTGCTGTTTGCGGCGGAGATCACGGCGCTCTCACTCTGCTGGGCGCCGGGGGTGATCCTGTATCACTATCTCGGCTATCTCCTCATGACAGCCGCTGTCCTCGTGCTGTTCACAGCACTCACGAAAGAGCAGGAGCGGGAGAAGACGACATATTTTGTCGCGGCGGGTGTTATTCTGGGGCTTTGTGTGGCGGTGCGAATGCCCAACATCACCTATATGGCATTGATCCTGCCGGTGTGGTGCGACTGTTTCTGGAACAGCGGCAGGGCGGGGAGGCTTGGGACGTTGGTGAAACGCACGCTCTGTTGTGCCGGCGGTTATCTGGCGGGCGTTGCCGTGCCGCTTGCGGCGATCTGTGCGCGCTACGGCGTGGCGGCATATCCGCGGATGATCGCGTCCCTGTTTGGCATGACAGACCAGGCGACGGACTATAAGCCGGCATCGATGGTCACGGCGATGTTTGGTGATTATATCCGGTATAGTCCCTGGCTGCTGCTGTTTGCGGGGTATATGCTGGTCGGGATGCTGTTCTTCCGGCTCGCGGACAGGGCGTTTTGCGATAAGATAACATGTGTTTTTAAGACGCTTTATGCGCTGGGACTGCTGGTCGTGCTCCGGTTCTGTTATGGCAGGGGGATGTTCGGTTTTGATTACAGTGATAATTTTAGCATGTACAAGTGGGTGGTAGTCTATCTACTGATCGCGATCTGCATGTGTGTACGGCTGCTGTTTCGCAGGAGAGCGGACAGGGAGCTGCGATTGTGGGCGGTGTTTTTGCTCGTCGTGATCTTTGTCACGCCGCTTGGCAGCAACAACGGGCTGTATCCGATCATCAACAACCTGTTTCTCGTGATGCCGGTCTCTGTCCTGATGTTTTGCGACGCATGTGCATGCAAAAGCGCGGCATTGCCAAAGTGTGCCCCAAAGGACGGCGGGATGGGCTCACGCGGCTTTGCATTTCGTCTGGTGCTTGGCTTCGTGCTTGCGTGCACTGCGGTGCAGAGTGCCCTGTTTGGCGTCCGGTTTGTGTTTCACGATGCGGGCGCGGCGGGCGGTAAGGACAGCAGGGAGATCAGTCTGCTGTGCAGCGGCGCGGGGGCAGGGATCGTGACGACGGCGGACAGAAAAGAGTCGCTCGAGTCGTTAGACAGGTATCTGTACCAGAGCGGTCTGAATGAAAAACAGGTGATATTGTACGGGGGGATCCCGGCGCTGGCGTACCTGTTTGACATGGAACCCGCGATATCCACGACATGGGCGGATCTGGATTCCTACGCTATGGCGGTGTTCGAACAGGAGCTCGACCGCGTGTCCGGGGCGGAACCGGACGGCCTGCCAGTCGTGATCCTCGCCCGCACCGCGGTCGAGCGCACTGCGGACGAGGACAGCCTTGAACGGCAGAAGTTTGCGCGCCTCCTGGATTTTGTGGGAGCAAACGGGTACAGGCAGTGTTTTGAGAATGAAGCGTATATCGTATTGAGCGCAGATTGAACCAAAACCTTGCCAAAATCATATGAAAAGAGTACAATAAAGCGGGAAATATTTTCCAGAAACGGCGGCTTTGGTGAGCCGCATTAGAAGATCTGGCGGGTGAGAGAACGCACAGAAACACAGAAAGGCATGGGCAGAGCATGATTAATTTTAACGTACCGCCGTTTACGGGCAGGGAGATGGAATACATCCGACAGGCAGTCGAAAATCAGAAAATATGCGGGGACGGTCCGTTCACGAAAAAGTGCAGTGAGTGGATCGAGCAGTACACGGGCACGGCAAAGTGCCTGCTGACCCCCTCCTGCACGCAGGCGACCGAGCTTGCGGCGCTCCTGATCGATATCCGGGAGGGCGACGAGGTAATCATGCCCTCCTACACGTTCGTGTCCACTGCGGATGCCTTTGTGCTGCGCGGTGCCAGGGCGGTGTTTGTCGACATCAGACCCGATACGATGAACATTGACGAGACGCTGATCGAACAGGCGGTGACGGACAGGACGCGGGCGATCGTCCCGGTCCACTACGCGGGTGTCGCCTGTGAGATGGATGCGATCATGGACATCGCAGCGCGCCACGGCCTGTTTGTGGTGGAGGATGCCGCACAGGGAATGGCGGCGACATACAAGGGAAGACAGCTCGGCGCGATCGGGGATTTCGGGTGTTATTCTTTTCATGAGACCAAGAATCTGAGCATGGGCGAGGGCGGCGCGCTGCTGATCAAGGACGAAAAATATATCAATGACGCGGAGATCATCCGGGAAAAGGGGACAAACCGCTCACAGTACTACAGGGGACAGATCGACAAGTACCGCTGGATGAACTACGGCTCATCCTATCTCCCAAGCGACATGAATGCCGCCTATCTCTGGGCGCAGATCGAGCTGGTCAAAGAGATCACCGCAAAGCGCGTGGCGCTGTGGAGACAGTATGACGAGCTGCTTAGGCCGCTTGGGGAGCGCGGCATACTGGAGCTGCCCCATGTGCCCGAGGGCTGTGTCCACAACGGCCATATGTACTATGTCAAGGCAAAGGATCTGGACGAGCGCACGAGGCTCATCGATTTCCTGAAAGAGAACGGCATCTGGGCGGTATTTCACTATGTGCCGCTCCACACGGCTCCGGCGGGGCGGAAGTTCGGCAGGTTCTCGGGTGAGGATGTGTACACGACAAAGGAAAGTGACAGGCTGGTGCGTCTGCCGATGTTTTATGCGCTGACGCCGGATGAGGTTGATTATATCGTAGGGAAAGTGAAGGAGTTCTATCACGTATGATGGATGACCGCACAGGAGTAAAGGCGGCAAAAGTGTGTGGTGCTTTTGTTTTTACCCTCTTGCTTGCGCTGCTTTTAACTGTCCAATTTGATTTTTATTATGATCTGAATGACGATACCATGATCAAGGATATTGTGTCAGGAGCTTATACGGGCGAGCCGAGCGGCTACTGTATACAGATGCTGTATCCCTTGGCGTGGTGTCTTGCGCTTTTTTACAGAGCCATCCCGACAGTACCATGGTATGGCTTGTTTTTGTGTCTGTGTCAGTTTGGCGTGATCTTTCTGGCTGCGGCGCGGCTCCTTTTTGTCGTGCGGGGGATGAAGGCTGGGATCGTGGCGCTCGCGGCGGAGGCGGTGCTGGTGTACGGCCTGTTCCTGCGGCAGCTTGTGGTGGTGCAGTACAGCGTCACCTCGGGGATCTGTATGGCGGGGGCGGTGTTCTTGTTCCTCACGGCGCCGGGGACGGACAAGCCGTCGGTCTTTTTCAGGAGAAACCTGCTGCCGCTGTTTCTCGTCGTGCTGTCCTTCCTGATCCGGACCGAGGTCTGCGTCATGCTGCTGCCGTTTTTGCTGTTTGCGGGGCTTCTGAGATGGTGCGGCGAGGCGCGATTCTTTACGGCGGTGAATTTCAGGAAATATATCACGCTGATCGTCACCGCGCTCCTGTGCCTGGCGGCGGTGTACTCCCTGGATATGCTGGCATACAGGGGGAGCGACTGGGCAAGTTTCAGGCGATTCTTCGATGCCCGGACAAAGCTGTACGACTTCTACGGACTGCCCGGCTATGAGGAGAACAGGGCGTTTTACGAGTCGGTGGGACTGTCGAGAGAGTCCTACACGCTGCTGGAAAATTATAATTTTGCGCTCGATGAGTCGATCGACACCTGGAGGCTGGATGCGATCGTGGCGTACCAGGAACAGCTGGCAAAAGACGGGGGCGGGCTCCATGACACGCTGGGGTTTGTCAGCAGGAACAGCCTGAGGGAGGCGCTGTGGAAGTACAAAGATCAGCTGCAGAACAACGTTTCGCTCGCCGGCGCGGCAGTGGCTGTCCTGTACCTGCTGTATCTGCTCCTGTGCGTGGTGCCCGCGAGAGGAAAGCTGCGCGCGGGGGCGGTGGCCAGGATCGTGTGCCTCCTGGCGATACGCAGCGTCCTGTGGCTGTACCTGTGCATGGTGGACAGGGTGCTCGACCGTGTGACGATGCCCCTGTTGATGGCGGAGTTTGGCATGCTGGTCAGCTTTCTGCTCTGCGACCGCCAAAGGACGTGCGGCGGCGCTCAGCGGGTGAAGACTGCCGGCTGTGTCCTGTGCATTGCAGGCGCGTTTGCCGCGATTGCGGTGAGCCAGCGGAATGTGCAGGCGGAGTATGCCAGCCGTGCAGCGGCGGATGCGCGCTGGAACGCAATGATGGATTATTGCCGGAAAAGTGGAGATAATTATTATGTGATCGATGTGTACAGCTCGACATCCTACCAGGGGACGCCGTACTCGGAGAAGATGTTTACCGATGTGGATAACACGTACAAAAATTTTGATATCTGTGGAGGATGGGCGGCGAAGAGCCCGATCGCGCGGCAGAAGCTTGAAAGACATGACATCAGGGACATCCAGAGTGCGCTCTGCGCTCCCAGGGCAGGCGTGCGTGCGGACACCTGTTTCATAGCGGCTGCCGGCAGGGATCTCGACTGGCTTGTGCAGTACTATGCAAAGCGCGGGATCGCGGTCGAGCCAAGGTGTGTGGACCAGATCGGGACGGATGCGGCAGAACCGGCGTTCAGGGTGTACGAGCTGGCAAGAAAATAAAAAGAAGGAGATAACAGTTTGTATGGAACCGATGAAAAAGGATACAGTGGTCAGAGGACAGCTGGTATATTTGAGGCCGATCACGGCGGATGACACAGAGATGGCAGTGCGCTGGCGGAACACGCCGGTCGTGGTCGAGAACTTTATCTACCGGAAACCTGTCAGCCGGCAGGATCACGAGAACTGGCTTGCCAACAAGGTTTTCAAGGGGCTGGTGCACCAGTTTATCGTGTGCAGGATCGAGGATGACCTGCCGCTTGGTTCGATCTACCTCCAGAATTTTGAGGAGGAGAACAAGAAGGCGGAGTGGGGCATATATCTCGGGGAAGTGCAGGCTTACGGAAAGGGAGCCGGCACGGAGGCCGCAAAGCTGCTGCTGGAGTACGCCTTTGCCAACCTCGGGATGCACAAGGTAGTGTCCCGCGTGCTGGCGCGGAACAGGGCGAGTGTCCGCATGAATGAGAAGGCGGGCTACGTGCAGGAGGCGTACTTGAAGGATGAGCTCTTTTTAGATGGAAAATACGAGGATTTGATATTGTTTGGAGCCATCAATCCCAGGGGATAAAAGCTTCCGGACAGTTATAAGGAGACCAGTGGACTATGAGTAAAATAAGCTTTGTCATTCCCTGCTATCGGAGTGCGAGGACGATCGGCGGGGTTGTGGCAGAAATACAGGATACAATGGCGTCCCTGCCGGCGTATGTCTATGACATTTTTCTGGTGAATGACTGTTCGCCGGACGACACATACGAGGTGATCAAGGCGCTGTGCGCGGCGCATGACAATATCAGGGGGATCAGCCTGGCGAGGAACTTCGGGCAGCACGCGGCGCTGATGGCGGGACTGCGCAAGTCGGACGGGGATATCGTGGTCTGTCTCGACGACGACGGGCAGACACCGGCGAATGAGGTGGGGAAACTGCTCGAGGGCATCGAGAGCGGGAGCGATGTGGTCTACGCGAGTTACGACAACAAAAAGCACAGCGCGTTTCGGAATTTCGGGACATGGATGAACGACATCATGACCAGGACGATGCTGGGAAAGCCCAGGGAACTGCACCTGACAAGCTACTTTGCCGCGAGGCGTTTTGTCGTCGAGAGCATGCTCCGATACGAGAACAGCTATCCGTACATCATCGGATTGGTACTGCGCGCCACCAGGAATATCACCAACGTCCCGGTGAGCCACAGGAGCCGCGAGGTCGGGACGTCGGGGTATACCATGAAAAAGCTGCTGGGGCTGTGGTTTAACGGTTTTACGGCATTCTCGATCTTTCCGCTGCGGGTCGCGACGGCAACAGGTGTTATGTTTGCGGGGGCGGGCTTCGTCTATGGAATCTACACGGTCGTGAAAAAATTCGTCAATCCTCAGGTGCCGCTGGGATTCAGCTCGCTGATGGCAGCAGTCGTGTTCATCGGCGGAATGCTGATGATCATGCTGGGACTGATCGGGGAGTACATCGGGCGCATTTATATCAGCATCAACAATTCGCCGCAGTATGTGATCCGGGAGGAGACGGGAGGCAAGGAGAGCGCAGATGAAGATCAGGTTGAATAAAAATGATAAAATACTGCTGGCTGTCGAAGTGCTTTTTATGATTGTGTATGTGCTTTTCATGTGCGGAGAGAAAAAGGTTTATGAATTTAATGCACAAAATCTTGAAATATATAATGACAATGTGATCTATTCGCCGGAGGAAGCGTCCTACACGATCCAGAACAACGGGGCAGAGGCACAGGAAAACGCCATGCTCGGCATTGCAAAAATGGAAATTGACAGAGGGGCGTATGAAATTACAGTCCGATATGAAAGTAGTACTGGAATCAACGGTCAGACAGGAAATTGTGAGAATCAGGCTGGATCGCTCAGGATCCGGTCTTTTAGCAATCCGACGGAAGTGGGATATAAAACGCTGCAGCTCGTCGACGGATCGGATGTAAAGACGGACAGGCTATGGATCACTTCCCTGGGCAGCATCCAGGATCTTGATGTCAAAGTGTACTTTCACGGTTACGGGATCTTAAAGATCGACCAGATCGTGTTTGAGGAACTGATGGTCTGGCGTGTGACCTGTGTGCTCAAATGGATCGTAATCCTTTCCGTTCTCAATTTTATCTATTTTTATTTTATCCGAAGAAATGATTATAAAGATAAACATATCCTGGCAGGACTGTTGTTCATGGTTCTTTTTTCGAGTCTTCTGGCGTTTCAGGACTATGTAATGGGCGGGCATGATCTGTCATTTCATCTGACGCGGATCCTGTCGCTTGCAAGATCGATCGCCGCGGGGAACTGGATCTCCCCGATCCAGTCGGATATGGCAAACGGATACGGATATGCGGCACCGCTTTTCTATGGACAGATCTTTCTCTATATACCTGCGATCCTGTACAACATGGCGATACCGCTGCACATATGTTATCAGATCTATGTTGTGTGTGTGAACATTGCCACCTGCCTTGTCAGCTATTTTTGTTTCAAAGCGATCACAGAGAATAAAGAGATCGCACTGTTTGGTGCGTATTGCTATCAGCTGAGTGCTTACCGGATCATCGACGTGTACATAAGGGCAGCTCTGGGAGAGTACACGGCAATGATTTTCCTGCCGCTCATTTTGTACGGGTTTTATAAGGTTTATGAGACGGAGGCGGGGAGCCTGACGATCCGGGATGCCATATGCATTGTTTTGGGGCTCACAGGGATCATACAGAGCCATCTGATCACAGTGGAACTTGCTGCTTTTGCGATCGTTGCGCTCTGCGCCGCCCTGTTCCGGAAAACGCTGCAGCCGCGCCGTCTACTCATATTGACAGAGGCGTTGGCGCTGACGATTTTGTGCAACATCAATTTTCTGGTTCCCTTTTTTCAATCGATGCAGATGGATATAGCGGTGAATGCAAAGACAATGGGAAACATGCAGGAATTAGGAGCCGCTGTGCACGAGGTGTTTGGCGTCTTTATGTATGCGAACGGAACGTGTGCGCTGGGGATCGGATTGATGCTGGGGGTCGCCGTGTTTTTCTGGTGCTGCGTGAAACGGTTTGATTGGGGATTGGAGAAGGATCATCACTTGAGGGCCGGGGTGATCGCGCTTGTCATGCTCGTGTTTACAGTGCTGTTCTCCTTCTCGGCGTTTCCGTGGGATTCCGCCGCGACTGCTGACGGTGTGCCTGGCGCGTTGGGGCAGCTCGTGGGTGTCGTTCAGTTTCCATGGAGATTTCACATTATCTCGACGATATTGTGTGTCTTCCTGACGGTGCTGGGAGTGACGATCTTATACAGACACGGTCAAAAGAAGCTGGGAACCGCTGCCGGAGGACTCATCGCGCTTCTGCTGACATTGAATGTGGGGCTTTATTTTGTCCAGTATCCTGAGATTGCGATGACAACCAGAATGTATGCCTCTGTGGAGGATGCGTTCTCGCTTGCGGTGGTTTCCGGTGGCGAGTACCAGCTCGTGGGTACGGATTTTGAGCTCTGCAAGACAAGGGAGATCACGACAGAGGATCAGGCGGTGACAGTCACGGATTACCGGAGCGACCAGGGGGAGACGATGTTCGTGTGTGCCAACCAGAGCGATCTGCCCAGGTATGTCGAGATCCCGGTGTTCTGTTATGACAATTACTGCGCCTATGATCGGGGAAGCGGAGATCCGCTGCCGCTCGAGAAGGGAACGAACAATAGAATACGGCTGCTGATACCGGGGGGATACAGCGGGGAGGTCTGCGTGGTATATGAGATTCCGATAGTATGGAAGGTATGTTATCTGGTTTCTGCCCTGACAATGGCAGGCATTGCCGCAGGTCTTTTTTGGCGGCATGGTGGCAGGAGGCAAAAAGATGAGTAGAAAGAAAATGGTTATGCCGGTCATGCTGATCCTGCTGTTTACAGCAATGTACATCAGCCTGATATTCAACAGAAATATATGGACGGACGAAGCGTACACGATCGAGTTGGTGAGAGAGAATTCTTTTCCGGGGATCATCCGGAACACGGCGGTCGATGTGCATCCGCCGCTCTATTATCTGATCGTAAAATGTTTTGTGATCCTCCTGGGCGATGCATTCTGGGTTTACAAGGCAGTTTCGATCGTTCCGATGGTGCTGACGATGGTGCTTGTGTGCATGTATGGGATGCTTTGGCGATCGGAAGAAGGAACTACTGTTCTGGCTATCGTCATGCTCAATGCGGTTCCCTGTGTGCTGGAGTACGCTGTACAGATCCGTATGTACAGCTGGGCGCTGTTTTTTGTGACCTGGGCGGGGCTTGGCGCATACGCAATGTGCGCGCCGGACTCCTTTCGAATGCAGAGAAATATGCAGAAAAACAGCTGCATACAGCTGACAGCCGCCTGCATTTTGGGATGCTATACCCACACTTATGCGATGCTGAGCTGTGTCTGTATCTATATCATACTGTGTATTTATGCGCTTTTATGCGGCATGCGGCGTAAGGATTATGGTTTACTGAAAAAATGTCTGGTATCAGGCTGTGCGGTGTCGGTGTGTTATCTGCCGTGGCTTGTCGTCCTGGTCAGGCAGACAATGAGCCGGATCGAGAATTACTGGATCGATCCGGTGACATGGGAAGTTATCTGCCAGTACCCTGATTACCTGTTTGCATCGAGGCTGCCGGGTTCTGCTGTGCTGTATCTGATCCTGTGCGGCGCGGCGGTGCTGATCTGCATCAGGCTGCGCAGGGATGGCATTGCGGCGCTGCTGATGCTTGCGGTTCCTGTGATGACGGCACTGATCGGCATTGTCGTGTCCATAGTGGTGACACCCTTTTTTATCGCCAGATATCTCGTGCCATGCATGGGGCTTTTTGCACTGTTTCTGGCACTTGCATTCCGGCGGGAGCAGAAGGCTGTCCAGATCCTGCTCGGTGTATTTGGGTTTCTTATGGTGCTGAACGCATATCAGAAAAATTTTGAGATGGAGTACCACAGCACACACACAGACGAACTTCTTCAATATATGGATGAGAACCTGGGACAGAAGGACCTCATAGCTTATAACTTTGAGGCATACGGTTTTATCTACAATATCTATTTTCCGGATAGAACACAATTTTTGAGTGATGTGGATTTTGCGGGTGATTTTGACACCATCTGGTATTTTGACAGCTGTGTGACACCGTGGCTCGACACACAGGTGTTGGAACAGTACGGTCTGGCCAAGGAATTTGTCATGACGACAGGGATCGAACAGAACGAGTTTCATCTTTACCACATAAGGCATAAGGAATGAAAGGCGGGGGATCATATTGAAAAAGGGGAAAAAGGCAGTGGGACTTACCCTGGGGATTTTGCTGGCTGCGGTTCTGATCGCGTCCGGCGTCACGGGGCGCGTTACAAGGACAGTGACGTCAAGGAGCAAGGCGGCATACAGGCAGCGGGTGGACTCTGTGGCGTTCGGGTATCAGTTAAAACAGGATTTTGTACCGCAGCATGAGCGGTTGGAGGCGATAGAGATCCACGTTGATGCGGCGGGCATTGTGAGGGATCAGGGGGCTCTGCGGTTTACGATCCTGGACCAGGATGCAGCGTCGGTCTTTTCCACAGAAATTCCCGTCTCCGAATTGCCGGAGTTTGGGTGGATGGAGGTGCCGGTTCACACACAGGTGTCCTCCGGTCAGATCTACACTCTGGTGCTGGAAAGTGTGGGCTGTGCGGACAATGGTCCGGCTGTTTCTTTCGCGGACTCCAGGCTCGCAGCGACGGCAGAACAGCAGGGGTTCCATCTGGTCTATGCGGAGATGGACGTGAAGTATTCGGCGCTGCAGGCAGTGTTTCGCTATGCGGTACCCGTCGAATGGTATGAATACTTTTCGTACTATGTATTTGGTATGCTGATGATCCTGTTGTTTCTGCACAGAACTTCGGTGCGGTCTGGCGGCAATGCAGGCAGATAGCGCGATACGGATTATGGGTTATGAGGAGTGACGGGAAGATGTGCACTGCAGTTGTACAGCGGTTTTAAGTGTGCTATACTTGGATAAAACTAGGAGATTAAAATAGGAGATTAATGTGATCATGACAAGAAAAAAACAGATATTATCCTGCGCGGTTTCCTTTCTGGGTATCTATGCGCTGCCCGGGCTGATGGGGTTTACCGGGGAGCAGATCTATCTGACAAACAGCATTTTCCTGTTCGCCGCGTGGATCGGGCTGTCCGTCCTGATCGGACTGGGGATGGACCGTGTGGACTGGAGAGATCTGCGCGCCGATCTGCTCGCGCTGTTTTTGGCGTGCGCGTTCTCGGCGTGCATGGCGGTGGGATCGGATCTCGACAGCACGGAGTTCATTGTCTTTGGCGATATCAGAAGGATCGTGCGCATCGGATGTTTTTCGATCTCGCTCGCGGTGGTTCTCAGGGAAGTATGGAGCTGTATGGATACGGTGAGCGGGGATCGGGAGGTCGGAGCGGGCTATACGCAAAGGACATATCTGGCGGTCATGGCGGTGCTTTTGCTGTGCTGGCTGCCCGTCTTTCTGGCGTCCTACCCCGGTTTTTTCGTGTATGATGCGCAGGATGAGGTCAACGAAGTGCTGATGCGCAGTTTTTCGAACCATCACCCGCTGCTGCATGTGCTGCTGCTCGGCGGGATCGTGGCGGCGGTGCACAAGGTGGCAGGCTCCTACAACCTTGGGATCGCCTGCTATATGATCCTGCAGATGTGCATCGCGGCGTTTTGCTTTGCGCACATGATGGACTTTTTGAAAAGGCACCGCGTGCGCCGCGGGTTCAGGATCGCAGCGCTGGTTTTCCTGGCTTTCTTTCCGGTGGTTCCGATGTATGTCCTGTGCAGCACGAAGGACACGCTGTTTTCGATCGCCCTGCTGATGCTGGTGCTGCACCTGTACGAGCTGCTGGATGACACGGCGGCGTTTTTGGGATCGCGGCGTCGGCAGGCAGGGTTTGTACTGAGCGCCTTCTTCATGATGAGCCTGCGGCACAACGGGCTGTACGCGTTTCTCGTGCTGCTGGTGCTGCTGACGTGCTGGGGATTTCGGAAAAAGCGCGGGATCGCGGTGGGGAAAGCAGCTGTTATGTTTCTGCTGCCGGTCGCGCTCTGCGTCGGCGCGACAGCCCTCATGACGAACCTGCTGCACGCCAGCCCGGGCGGGAAGCAGGAGATGCTGACAGTGCCGATCATGCAGCTGGCCAGGGTGTACGGGACAGATCCCGGCTCGTTTTCCGCGCAGGAGAAAGAGCGCCTGTTCCAATATCTTCCCGAGGAGGCGATGGAGCGCTACACTGCAAAGCTGTCGGACCCGGTCAAGGTGCTGTTTGACAACGACCGCTACAGGGAGGATCCGTCGGGGTTCTGGAAGTTGTGGTTCGACGCGGGCGTCTCGCATATCGGGACGTACGTCAACGCGTGGCTGTACACGAGCTATGGTTTCTGGTATCCAGACACGATCATCGACGCGTACAACGGGATCCAGAGGCACACGTTCGCCTACGGCGAGAGCAGCTATTTCGGATATGAGACGGAGCCGCCGGGGACGCGGCAGAGCCTGATTGCGCCGCTCGACGGATTTTACAGGCGCCTGTCGCTGGAGATCACCCAGCAGAGGGTTCCCGTGATATCGATGCTGTTCTCGCCGGGGTTTATGTTCTGGCTCTACGCGTCCGCGTTCGGCTATTTCGTGAAGCAGCGGCAGTACAACCGGGCTCTGGCGTTCGCCGTTACGCTGCTGCTGTGGCTGACAGTGCTGCTCGGACCGACCTGTATGGTGCGGTATGTGCTGATCTTCTGGTTTGCCTTTCCGGTTCTTGCTGCGATGCTGTTTGAGAAGTACACGGGTTTCGTATAAAATCGTATAAGATCGTATCAAACTGATATCATTGTATTCTGCGGATGATTGTGATATACTGTGTTAGATTAGGCTCTGGGAATGATTGGTAAGGGGGGAGAGAACGCATTGAGACTGTTTCGGCAGACATGGAATCCGAATCGCATAAAGCGCAATACGATGGTTCAGATCGTGATCGTGACCCTGGCATTCCTCGCGCTTGTCAGAGTCTGGCCGTGTGGTCTGGTGCAGCGGCACACTTACTCGAGACAGCAGGCGTTCAGCCGGAGCGGGAAAGATGTTCCGGCGGGGGACAGTTTCACATCCGACGACAAAAAACTGCAGACCGTATATTTTTCGGAGGATCATATTTACCGCATCAGTCTGTATATGGACTGCGTGGTCAGCGGGGAGCTGACGGAGGCGCAGATCGTCCTGTTCCGCCTGTATGACAGCGGATTCTCGTGTGTTTTCGAGGAGGAGATCGACAGCAGGCGCATTGAAAAAAAAGGTGTATTGACCGCCACGCTGGATATGGATGTCGATATTGACATAGAATATTACTATGAGATCCTGATACCGGAGGAGAGCCAGGCACGCTACAGGCTCCCGGTCGCGGAAAGAAGCGCGCTGGGGCAGACGGAGAACGGCGTCCTGTACATTGACGGTATCTACAATGACGAGGAGAGCCTGATCGCCGATTTTGACTATTCCAGACCGCTGACGATCGTCGGGATCGTTCTGTGTGATATCCTGATCCTCGGCGCCGCGCTGCTGGTGTACTGCCTCGTGTACGGTATCGTGATGCTGTACGACCATCAGCCCGCGGCGAACAGGCGCAGTGTCAGAAACGGTTTTCGCGTGGGGGGCAGCATTGCGGTCGTCCTTGCGGCGCTGTTTTTGATCGTCTATTCTGTCATACTGAACCGGTTTGGCGGCGAGGTGTGGGACAGGCTTTTTTTTCTGGCGGGGATCGTCACCGCCATGCTGTGGAGCCTCTCGGCACTCTGGGTTCCCGTGTTTTTTCCTCCGAAGAAGGAGAAGCCGGTGAAGTCTGCGAGGAGCCGTGTCTCGCTGATCTGGAGAAACTATATCCAGACGGTCAGCTTCGGGCTGCTTTTCTACGCGCTGTGCCAGTATGTCAACGCGGACAGGAATCTCTACCACTACACAAATACAAGATGGATGCTGATTTTTCTGGCAATCGCGCTGCTGATGAATTATAATGAAAGACAGCTGGTCAATGTGTTTGGCATCGCCTGGCTGCTGCTTGGCATCGCCGGGTCGGTGATCTACTGCGGCACAGTCGGGACAGAGGAGAATGATCTGCTCCTTGCGCGGCTGACCTGCGGCACCGTGGTGACGTGGGGGCTGCTGGTGGTCAATGCGCTTGTCTGTCTGGTGCAGTCGGCGGATCCCCGCTCATTCCGGGTCGGGGACTGGTTCATGATGCGGCTTGCGGAGTACAGAAAGCAGATGGTGTATCTCGTTTTGTGGGTGCTTTTCAGCCTGCTGATGTACGCAAACCGGTATGAGAAGGTGTGGGTGTTCACGGCGACGCTCCCGTTTTTGGCGTATTTGTTCGCGCCGCGCACGCGGGGGGGAGAGTTCAGGTTCCTGAGAAATTTCGGCAACGGGATCCTGACAAGTTTTGTGCTGGTGACTTTGTTCTGCCTGCTGCACAGACCGCACCAGTACTGGACATACTACCGCTACGGGGGGATCTTCCACACCGTGGCGTGCACCGGCATGTATCTGGCGGTTGTCTTTGGCGTGGCGGTCGCAAAGCTCTATGGAAAGCTGAGAAAACGGGATCATTTCCTGTTTTGCTGCCATCTGGAGTACTTTGTGACGGCATGTGTGGCGGGTTTTATCCTGCTTACGATGTCGCGGACTGCGTTTCTGACCGTCACGGTGATGGTGCTTGCGGTCGCGGGCCTGGCGGCTGCGGTGCACCGCAAGCGGATCGGGCGGCTTTTCTCGGAGCTTGGGGTTTTGCTCGCAGTGTGCCTGGTCAGCTTTCCGATGATCTACACGTCTGTCAGGATGGTTCCCGCCGTCGTGAACGATCCGATCCACTACGATATCGAGATCCAGAAAAAGACGGAGACGATCTACAAGGGCGATCCGATCGACTCGGACAAGTACATGACAGTGCGGTGGTTTTTCACGACGCTGTTTGGCAGGTTCCAGACGGAGGAGGGGAGCGCGGACGCGGGAAAGATTTTGCCAAGGGAGAGCGGGGAGCTCGCCTACACGGGCAATGACCTGGCGGGGATCGTCATGCGCCGGGTTTCCGGGGACAGCGATGGGGACGACGGTTCCGGCGGGAAGACGGGGGGGGACATCTCCAACGGCAGGTTTGACATTTTTTTGGATTACATCGATGCGATCGGGCTGGATGGGCACCCTAAGATGGGACCGCTCGACAAGGAGGGCAATGAGTACACGCATGCGCACAACTCCTACCTGCAGGTGGCGTACAATTTCGGTCTGATCGCGGGCATCTTGTTTTTGATCCTGTGTGCGTTCACGCTGTGGCGGTCCGTCCAGTTTGCACTCGATTACGGGAAGAAGCGCAGCATCATATTTGTCCCGCTCGCCATGGTCGTGGTGTTTGGCTTTATCAGCCTGACAGAGTGGGCATACCATCCGTGTATTCCGGCAGGTTTTAGCTTTATAATGATGCAGATGGTTCTGATGCGCACGAACACACAGGGAAGATAGAGGAGCCGGGAGGCAGAAAAAGTATTATGAAATTATTGAATCGTATCAATCCACAGCTGGCACAGAGAAGGATCGTGCTCGTGATACTGGATATCATGACAGTGTGTGTGGCGGGCATCGCGCCGCTGTGGATCCGCTTTGAATTGAATTACAGGGATATCCCGCAGGTCTACCTGAACTCGGCGTGGGATTTCATGATCGCAAACGTGGTCATGACGCTTGCCGTGTTCTATGTCTTTAAGCTGTACCACAGTCTGTGGGCATTTGCGGGGACGGCGGAGGTGCAGAATATCCTGGCGGCCTGCATCCTGAGCGCGATCCTGGATTTTGCGGGGATGAAGATCCTGCGCTATCCGATCCCGCGCAGCTATTATTTTGTCTACGCGCTGGTGCTCACGGGGATCACGACCGGGACAAGGTTTTCCTACCGGATCATGCGCGGCATGCGGCACAAGGCGCAGAACAGGAAAAACGGCACGCGCGTGATGATCATCGGCGCAGGGGATGCCGGGAATACGGTCATCAAGGAGATCACGAACAGCACCTACAGCACGATGACGATCAAGTGCATCATCGACGACGACGAGAATAAGTGGGGCAGGTTCATACAGGGGATCAAGATCGTCGGCGGGCGTGAGCGGATCGTGGAGTACGCAGCCCTGTACGGCATCGATGAGATCTTCATCGCGATCCCGTCGGCGGACCGCAGGACGATGAAGGCGCTCGTCGAGATCTGCAAGGAGACGAGCTGCAAGCTCCGCACGCTGCCCGGCATCTACCAGCTCGTGAACGGCGAGGTCAATGTCAGCAAGCTTAGGAATGTCGATGTCGAGGATCTGCTGGGGCGCGACCCGATCAAGGTTGATATGGAATCGATCCTGAACTATGTCAGGGGGCAGACGATCATGGTGACGGGCGGGGGCGGCTCGATCGGAAGCGAGCTGTGCCGACAGATCGCGGGGCACAGACCGGCGCGGCTGATCATCGTTGACATCTATGAGAACAATGCCTATGAGATACAGCAGGAGCTGAAACACAGATATCCCCAGCTGGATCTGGTGGTGCTGATCGCCTCCGTGAGGAACACGAACCGCATCAACAGCATCATGGAGAACTATCACCCCGATATCATCTACCACGCGGCGGCGCACAAGCATGTGCCGCTGATGGAGGTAAGCCCCAATGAGGCGATCAAGAATAACGTGTTTGGCACATGGAAGACGGCACAGGCGGCAGTCCACAACGGCGTGAAGAAGTTCGTGCTGATCTCGACGGACAAGGCGGTGAATCCCACGAACATCATGGGCGCGAGCAAGCGGATCTGCGAGATGATCATACAGACGTACAACCGTCACTACGACACGGAGTTCGTGGCGGTCCGCTTCGGAAACGTGCTGGGGAGCAACGGCAGTGTGATCCCGCTGTTCAAGAAGCAGATCGCGGCGGGGGGACCTGTGACAGTCACCCACCCGGATATCATCCGCTATTTCATGACGATCCCGGAGGCGGTGTCGCTCGTGCTGCAGGCGGGCGTCTACGCAAAGGGCGGGGAGATTTTCGTCCTCGATATGGGGGAGCCTGTCAGAATACTCGATCTGGCAGAGAACCTGATCCGTCTCTCCGGGTACAAGGTCGACGAGGATATCAAGATCGAATTCACGGGACTCAGACCGGGTGAGAAGCTGTACGAGGAGCTCCTGATGAGCGAGGAGGGGCTTACGGACACGGAGAATAAACTGATCCACGTGGGAAAGCCGGTCGATTTTGACGAGAGACTGTTTTATGTGCAGCTCAATCACCTGAAACAGGCGGTCGAGAGCGAGTGTGACGACGTGCGGGCACTGATCCAGGAGATCGTCCCGACGTACACGCCAAAGGGCGCGGATGACGAGGACATGTCACAGGATTTGTAATATGTTAATATATGAAAGAATTGGCGGCAGTGAAGGAGGAGTATCATGGAAAATCGTGCAAAAAAAAGGATCTATCTGTCAAGCCCCACAATGCATGGGGATGAGCAGCGGTTTGTCGCGGAGGCGTTTGAGACGAACTGGGTGGCGCCGCTGGGACCCAATGTCAACAATTTTGAGACGGAGCTAGCCGCCTACACAGGCTGCGGCTATGCGGCTGCGCTGAGCGCCGGGACCGCGGCGATCCATCTGGGGCTGAAACTCCTGGGCGTGGGACAGGGCGATGTGGTGTTTGTGTCGTCGCTGACATTCTCTGCCAGCTGCAATCCGATCGTGTATGAGAAGGCGGTGCCGGTGCTGATCGACTCGGAGCCGGACACATGGAATATGTCACCCGCGGCGCTCGAGAGAGCCTTTGAGAAATATCCGGCGCCCAAGGCGGTCGTCGTCGTACACCTGTACGGCACGCCGGCAAAGATGGATGAGATCATGCGCATATGTGCGCGCCATAACGTGCCGATCCTCGAGGATGCGGCGGAGTCCCTCGGCGCTACATACGAGGGAAAGCACACGGGAACTTTCGGGCGCGCCGGCGTCTATTCGTTTAACGGAAACAAGATCATCACGACATCGGGCGGCGGGATGCTCGTCTCCGGGGATGAGGCGCTCGTGAAGGAGGCGCGCATGCTCTCGACACAGGCGCGGGACCCGGCAAGGTATTATCAGCATTCCAGGATCGGCTACAATTATAGGATGAGCAACGTCGACGCCGGCATCGGCAGGGGACAGCTGATGCACCTGGATGAGCATGTCAGGCTGAAGAAGGCGATCTACAACAGATATCGGCAGGCATTTGCGGACATCGAGGAGATCTCCATGAATCCGCTGAATCCAAAGGGGGATGCGAACAACTGGCTTACCTGCATAACGATCAGGGAGGGCAGCAGCGTGACGCCCGACATGGTGATGGACGCGCTGGAGGCGGAAAACATCGAGTCGCGTCCGATCTGGAAGCCGATGCACCTGCAGCCGGTCTTCGCGTCGTGCGACTTTTTCAGCCATGACGAAACGGATATGAGCGTCAGCGAGGACATCTTCAACCGCGGCGTGTGCCTGCCGAGCGATATCAAGAACACCGACGAGGATATGGAGACGGTGATCGGTATTGTGCGGGGACTTTTTCAGAGATCGTAGTGGGAGCTGGGACAAATGTATCAGAGATATATAAAACGGTTACTGGATATCATCATATCGCTCGCGGCGCTGGTGCTGCTTTCGCCCGTACTGATCGGGGTCGCCGTGCTGGTGCGCGCAAAGCTCGGCTCGCCGGTGATCTTTCACCAGGAGAGGCCAGGGTATCATGAAAAAATTTTTAAGCTCTGCAAGTTCCGCTCCATGACCGATGCGCGCGGCGCGGATGGGGAGCTGCTGCCCGACGAGGTGCGGCTGACAAGATTCGGCAGGACACTGCGGGCGACAAGCCTTGACGAGCTTCCCGAGCTGTGGAATATCCTGAGGGGTGACATGAGCCTGATCGGGCCGCGCCCGCTCCTGGTCCGGTATCTGCCCCGCTACAACGCGTTCCAGAAGCACAGGCATGACGTGCGGCCGGGACTGACCGGGTGGGCGCAGGTCAACGGCAGGAATGCGATCGACTGGGACACAAAGTTCCGGTATGACGTGGAGTATGTGAACAGGATCAGCTTTTTGTTTGATGTGAAGATCCTGCTGATGACCTTCGGCAAGGTGTTTGGGCGGTCGGGAATCAGTTCGGGGACACACGCCACGATGGAGGAGTTTATGGGAAATGAGTCAGGGCAGGATGCAGGAGGAGCGGACCATGGGAAACATTGAATCGAACGGCGTACACAAGATACTTTTTACGAGTGTGGGAAGGCGCGTGGAGCTGCTGCAGGCTTTTCGGGAGGCGGCAAAGCGCGAGGGAATCAGTTTGAAGATCTACGCGGCGGATATGTCAGATACGGCTCCGGCGCTCTGCTTTGGCGATGTGGCTGTGCGCGTCTGCCGCATCTCGGACGAGGACTATATACCGCAGCTGTCCCGGATCTGCAAGGAGAACGGCATCGACCTGCTGATCCCGACGATCGACACGGATCTGCTAAAGCTCTCCCGCGCGAGGGCGGATTTTGAGAGGGATGGGACGCGGATCCTGATCAGTGCGCCCGACAAGATCGCGCTCTGCCGGGATAAGCGGCTCACGTACGATTTTTTCAGGGAGTGCGGGCTGCGCGCGCCCGAGACGTTTGACAGCGTGGACAACTATGACCTGTCATTCCCGTGTTTTGTGAAGCCCAGGGACGGCAGTTCGAGTATCAATGCTTTCAGGGCGGACAGCCCTGAGGAGCTGCGGGAGATCGCAAAGCGGGTGCCGGACTACATCATCCAGCCCTTCATAGAAGGCGAGGAGTACACGGTCGATATTTTCTGTGATCTCGACGGGAATCCCGTCTTCATCACACCGCGCGTGCGCGTCGCCGTCAGGAGCGGCGAGGTGCTGCAGACGCGCATCGCCGGGGACGATGTGATCGTTGCGGAGTGCAGGAGGATCATCGAAGCGTTTGAGCCCTGCGGTCCGATCACGGTGCAGCTGATCCGGGAGAAAAAGTCGGGCTGTGATCATTATATCGAGATCAACCCGCGCTACGGCGGCGGTGCGCCCCTGTCGATGAAGGCGGGCGCGGACTCCGCGCGGAGCGTGCTGCGCATTCTGGCGGGCAGGACAACAGCGTACCAGGAGCGCGCGGCAAAGGACGGGAGGATGTACACCCGCTTTGACCAGAGCATTTATATGGACGCGCGCGGCAGCCGTCCTGTCGAGATCGGCAGGCTGACCGATGTGGAGCCGCTCGCGGCGGATAAGCGGGCGGTCGTGTTTGACCTCGACGACACGCTCTACGACGAGCGCGACTATGTGCGGAGCGGATTTGCGCAGATTGCGGCATTTCTGTCGGAGTTATGGGTTGACAGACAGGGAAGCGGACTGTATAGTAAAAAAGCGATAGAAGATCGGCTTTATGATGCTTTTGAGAGCGGGGAGCCTGCCATCGACCGTCTGTTTGAGCACTGCGGCTGCCAGGACGACGCGCTGAGGGCAAGGTGTCTGCAGATATACAGGGAGCATGTTCCGGATATAGCACTGCCGCAGACGCACAGGGATCTTCTCGTGCGGCTGCGGCAGTCGGGCAGGAAGCTCGGGATCATAACGGACGGCAGAGTGGACGGGCAGGAGAACAAGCTCGAAGCGCTGGGGCTAAAGGATCTGGTCGACGAGTATATCGTGACCGATTCGCTCGCGGGCAGGGCGGATGTGCGGCTGTTCCGCAAACCCAATCCCCTGGCATTTCATGTGATCCGGGAGCGGTTCGGGGTCTCTTTTGAGGATATGATCTATGTGGGGGATAACATCAGGAAGGATTTTCAGGCACCGTCAAGTCTTGGCATGACGGCGGTGTGGTATCACAATGAACATGGGATCTACAGTGGAGAGCGATGAGTAAGATATTGATATTGACCAATTCCGCGGAGGGGCTGTACCTGTTCCGAAAGGAACTGCTGTGTGCCCTCCGGTCAGACGGGCATACGCTGGCAGTGTCCGTGCCGGATGACAACTATTGTGAGAAGATCGAGGCGCTCGGATGCAGGGTGCTGGTGACGGACTTTGAGCGCCGGGGGATGAACCCGCTTAAGGATCTGCAGCTGGCCGGGAAGTACTGGTCTTTGCTGCACAGCGAGCAGCCGGACTGGGTGTTTGCCTACACGATCAAGCCAAACATCTACGGCGGGGCGGTGTGCCGGCTCGGCAGGGTGCCCTATATATGCAACATCACGGGGCTTGGGACGGCGCTCGAGAACCCGGGGCTTCTGGGCAGGGTGCTCCTTGTGATGTACAGGTACGCCGTGGGCAGGGCGCGGTGCGTTTTTTTCCAGAATGAAAAGAACCGGGGATTTATGAAGGAACACGGGATCGCGCGGGGCAGGGACAGGCTGCTCCCGGGGTCGGGCGTCAATCTGACAGAACATGCGTACACAGAATATCCTTCGGAGCAGGGTGGAATCGTGTTTCTCGCGGTGATGCGCATCATGCGGGACAAGGGGATCGGGGAGTATCTCGAGGCTGCCCGCACCATGAAAAAAAGGCATGACAACGTGGCGTTCTGGCTTGCGGGCGCGTACGAGGAGGAGTCGCGCGGGCAGTATGAGCCGCTGATCCGAAAGCTGGAGGGGGACGGTGTCATCCGGTATCTCGGGCATGTCGACAATGTGGGGGAAGTCATGGCGCAAAGCCATGTCATCGTCCACCCGTCCTACCACGAGGGGCTGTCCAATGTGCTCCTGGAGGCGGCAGCGTGCGGCAGACCAGTGCTCGCAGGCAGCATCAGCGGCTGTGTCGAGACCTTCTCCGAGGGCAGGAGCGGTCTGTCGTTTGACATAAAGAGCACGGATGCCCTTCTCGGGGCGATGGAGCGGATCTGTGCGCTGTCCTGCGAGGAGCGCAGGAGTATGGGCAGAGCCGGCAGAGCGTGGGTGGAGGCGCACTTCGACAGGGAGCTGATCATCGAAGCGTACCGCAGCGCGATAAAAGACAGATCGTCATATTGAAAATAATACAGATAGGAGATAAGAGGATGAGTTTGTATGAAGATATTCTGAGCGGAAAAGAGAAACTGTCGCTGGTCGGACTGGGCTATGTGGGGATGCCGATCGCGGTCGCCTTTGCGAGAAAGATCAAGGTGGTCGGATTTGACCTGAACGCGGAAAAGATCGAACTGTACCGGTCCGGTGTCGATCCCACGAACGAGGTGGGGGACGATGTGATCAGGAATACGACGGTGGCGTTCACCGCGGATCCCTCAAAGCTTAAGGAGGCAAAATTTCACATCGTGGCGGTTCCAACGCCTGTCAACGACGATCGCACGCCGGATCTGACGCCGGTGGAGGGCGCAAGCCGCATTCTCGGGCAGAATCTCACGGAGGGTTCCATCGTCGTGTTTGAGTCGACAGTGTACCCGGGCGTCACGGAGGAGATCTGCGTGCCGATCCTCGAGCGGGAGTCCGGCTTAAAGTGCGGCGTCGGCTTCAAGGTCGGCTACTCGCCGGAGCGCATCAACCCGGGCGACAAGGTGCACCGTCTGGAGACGATCACCAAGATCGTCTCCGGCATGGATGAGGAGACGCTCGACGAGATCGCCCATGTGTACGAGCTTGTGGTCGATGCCGGCGTGTACAGGGCGGAGTCCATCAAGGTTGCAGAGGCGGCAAAGGTCATCGAGAACAGCCAGAGGGACATCAACATCGCATTCATGAATGAGCTCTCGATCATATTCAACAAGATGGGGATCGACACGAAATCCGTTCTGGCGGCGGCGGGCACGAAGTGGAATTTTCTGAATTTCCAGCCGGGGCTTGTCGGCGGGCACTGCATCGGTGTCGATCCGTACTATCTGACCTACAAGGCAGAGCAGCTCGGCTACCACTCCCAGATCATCCTCTCCGGACGGCGCATCAACGACGACATGGGCAAGTATGTCGCGGAGAACCTGGTGAAGAATCTGATCCGCGCTGACATTCCGGTGAAGAGCGCCAAGGTGGCGATACTAGGCTTCACCTTCAAGGAGAACTGCCCGGACACCCGCAACACCAAGATCATCGATATCTACAATGAACTGAAGGAGTACGGGATCACGGCGCAGGTGACGGATGACAATGCGGATGCCGACGAGGCAAGGCGCCTGTACGGGATCAGGTTTACGCCGATGGCTGAGATCAGGGACTGCGACGCAGTGATCCTCGCGGTGGCGCACGAGTCGTACAGGGCACTCGGCATGGCGGATATCGATGCCCTCTACGCGGATCACGGCAAGAAAAAGGTGCTGACGGATCTAAAGGGCATACTCGACAAGAGCGCCTATGTCGATGCCGGATATCTATACTGGCGTCTGTAGTGGCGGATAGAGACGGGAAGGCAGGGATGTATCATTGAGACATTTGCTGATGAAAATAAATGAAGTAGGGATCGCAAACTGTATCCGCGGAAGTATTATCAGAGAAAAGTACAAGAAGCTGCAGAAAGTGTACCATTTTGATCCGTGGCATATCAGTCCGTATGAGCTGCGCAGGTATCTGCAGGCAGTCGCCGAGTACATGAACGGAAAAGCCCCGGCAGTTGTCGTGGATGTCGGCTGTGGTCTCGGCGAGCTGCTGCGCCACACCAAAGCGAAAGTAAAGATCGGGTACGATGTGTGCGAGGACACGCTCGGGGCTGCCAGAGCGCTGAGCAGGGGCGATATCGAGTACCGCCTGGGAAGCTTTGACGAGATGGCGGTCGACCGGCCTGTCGACTATCTGGTCACGCTGGGATTCATGCACGGCAGCAGGGAAGAGGCATGGCGGCCGTGCTATCACGATATAGCGGCGCGCAACGACATCCGGCATTTTATCGTGGACACGGTTCCGGAGGGCTGGGACAACGCCTGCTTTCTGGACTTTGGCAGGATCATGCCGGAGAACTACAGACTGATTGACAAGATGGGACCTTTTCTGTCGGGAAGAATGATAGAGGTATATGAGAAGAAGTGATAAGTTGGGTAGCATGAGGGTTAACAGGGAAAATATCGTCTATATTGCGGCATTTGCGATCTTTGCAGTGTTTTTTGGTGTCCTGTATTTTACGGGGGAGCCGATCTATGTCGGGGACACATACCAGTACGAACATCAGATGATCATGCGGGAGCCGGTCTACTCCCTGCTGATCCAGTTCGTGCGCTTTCTGTCGCCGGAGCATCACTTTCAGATCATCATCGCGCTGCAGAATCTCCTGGCAGTGGCGGCGAACACGGCTGTCATCGTCTTTATGCGCAGGCGGTGCGGGCTCAATGTGCCTTCGACGCTCCTGTTTACGGTGATCCTGCTGATGCCGCACATCATGACGCCGGTGCTGTCCCGCACGCATCTGCTGCTGACGAACGCGCTGATGACGGAGGGGATCTCGTATTCGATATATCCGCTGGCGTTTGTGAGCCTGCTGGATATGATGTGGGGGGGAGCTCCCGTCGGCAGAAAGAGTTTTCGGACGCTTTTGATCTTCCTGCTGATGACACTGATCCGCGGACAGATGATGGTGCTGTTTGTCGTGTGGTTCCTGGTGGCATATATACTGACGGTGAAAAATGCTGTCCGTGTGACGGAGAAGACGCAGGGCAGGATGGACACGTTCCGGTTTACGGAAAATATCAGCAAACAGGGGCTGATCGCGATCATTGCCGCCTTCATCATCGCGTTTGCGGCGCGCAGCGTCGTGATCCATGTGTACAATTACCTGGAACAGGGACTGTTTGTGGACACGATATCGGGCAAGGCGATGTCCTTTGCAAACGTGCTGTACGTGGCGGACAGGGAGGACGGCGAGGTGATCGCGGACGAGGCGCTCAGGGAGCTCTTTTACGAGATGTATGATGCGGCGGACGTGAACGACATGAACTACACGGACGCGCCGTCCGGCATACTGGCGCGGGCAAAGTACCATGAGGACTGTCACGACGAGCTGAACTTCACCTATTTCGGGGAGACGGCAAAATCGTACGTCACAAGGACGCAGGGGATCGACACGGATCGTTTCCAGGAACTCATGATCGAGGTCGACGAGATCGCGGCGGAACTCACCGGGCTGCTGATGCCGCAGGTCATCGGCAGGTATGCGGTGAACTATCTGTACGTGATCGCGCTGGGCTTTATCCGGTCAGTGGCTGTCGAACATGCGGTGCTCGCGTGGTACACCCTGTTCATATACGCGGCGGCGGTCGTGCTGACCGCTGTGCTCTGGATCAAAAATCCCAGGAGCAAGGCAGCGCCCTTCATGGCGGTCGTGCTGGTCACGATCGTGGGAAATGTCTGTGCGACGGCGCTGATGATACAGTGTATATCCAGGTATATGATATACAACTTTCCGCTGTTCTATATGGCGGGATTTCTGGAACTGAAAGAATTGGTGAAAATAGATCGGGAAAGGCATGGTTGACGACATGGGATATAAAGAGATAACATTTGATCGGGACAGTGTGTTCCTCGTGACAGGCGGCGCCGGATTTATCGGTTCGAACCTGTGCGAGGCGCTGACGGACATGGGATATCGGGTGCGGTGTCTTGATGATCTCTCCACAGGCAGGGAAGAGAATGTGAAGATGTTCATGGACAGGGAGAACTACACCTTTATCAAGGGCGACATCAAGGATCTGGACACCTGCATGAGGGCGTGTGACGGCGTGGATTTCGTTCTGAACCAGGCGGCGTGGGGATCCGTACCGAGAAGTATCGAGATGCCGCTGTTTTACGAGCAGAACAACATCATGGGGACGCTCAACATGATGGAGGCGGCAAGGCAGAGCGGCGTGAAAAAATTTGTGTACGCGTCGAGCTCATCCGTCTACGGCGACCACCCGGTGCTTCCGAAGAAGGAGGGACAGGAGGGGGAGCTGCTGTCGCCCTATGCCCTGACGAAGCGGACGAATGAGGAGTACGGAAAACTCTACAAGAAGCTGTACGGTCTGGACACCTACGGGATGCGCTACTTCAATGTATTCGGGCGCAGACAGGATCCAAACGGCGCCTACGCTGCGGTGATCCCGAAGTTCATCAGGCAGCTGCTGGACGGTGAGACACCGACGATCAACGGGGACGGAAGGCAGTCGAGGGATTTCACGTACATCGACAATGTGATCGAGGCGAACTTGAAGGCGTGCAAGGCGTCCGGCGACGCGGCGGGACAGGCATTCAACATCGCCTACGGCGGCCGGGAGTATCTGATCGATATCTATCGTGATCTCTGCAGGGCGCTCGGCAAGGAGGTCGAGCCGCATTTCGGACCGGACCGCGCCGGCGATATCAAGCACTCCAACGCGGACATCTCGAAGGCGCGGGCGCTTCTCGGCTACGATCCCGAGTACGATTTCGAGCGGGGGATCGCGCTGGCGATCGACTGGTACAGAGAGAACCTATGAGCACGAAGATCAGCATCAGGATGGACGATATCACGCCCGACATGGACTGGACGAAGTTCATGCGGTTCAAGGCACTCTGCGACAAGTACCGGATCAGACCGCTGGTCGGGGTCGTCCCGGACAACCAGGATCCAAACCTTCATCTGGGAAAACCGTCGGATGCGCCCGCCGGGGACTTCTGGGGGTATATGCGCGAGCTCGAAAAGGAGGGCTGGTGCATCGCGCAGCACGGCGTGACGCACATCTACACGACAAAAAAGATGGGGTGCTTTCCGCTGAACCGTCTCTCGGAGTTTGCGGGCACAGGGTACGAGCGGCAGTACAGGGCGCTGGAGCGCGGGAAAGAGATCCTGTCCGCGCACGGTATCAGCACGGATATCTTTATGGCGCCTGCGCACTCCTTTGACCGCGACACGATAAAGGCACTGAAAAAACTGGGATTTCGCAGGCTGACGGACGGCTTTGGCGACCGCCCATACACCAGGTGGGGCATGACGTTCTATCCGATCTCCTACAGGCAGGGCAGTGTCCTGAAAAGCGAGAGCGGAAGCGGATATACGACGTTTGTCGTCCACGCGAACATGATGGGGGACAGGGAGTTTGAGCGGTATGAGCAGATCTTTGCCGACTGTCAGGACAGGCTGGTTTCCTATTCGGAGCTGCTGCGGCTTCCTCCTGTGAAGCGCGGCGTGCTCGGGGATCTCAGGGAGTATGTGATGGCGTTTGTGAAGTTTTCGTTGGTTTATGTTAAGGGCAGGATGCACGGAGGGGCGGCATGACAGATCCATTGAGAGTACTGAATGTGCTCGGAACGACAAATCTCGGCGGCGCGGAGAGCAGGGTGATGGAGCTCTACCGGGCGCTGGACAGGGACAAGGTACAGTTTGATTTCCTTGTCCACACGCTGAAAGAAGGGCAGTACAGCGCGGAGATACGCAGGATGGGCGGCAGGATCTACAATGTGCCGCGGTTTAAGGTATTCAATCTCTTTGCCTACAAAAAGGCGCTGCGGGCGTTTTTTGGTGCGCATCATGAGTTTGCGGCGGTGCACGGGCACATGACGAGCACTGCCGCGATCTACCTGCCGATCGCCAAAAAGGCGGGGATCCCCGTGACGATCGCCCACGCCAGGAGCGCCGGGGTGGACCGGGGTGTCAAAGGGCTGGTGACAAGAGTGATCCGCTGGCCGTTAAAGTACAGGGCGGACTATTGCTTTGCCTGCTCTGCGGAGGCTGCGGAGGCGGTCTACGGCACAAGGTGGATCCGGAAGGGAAAGGTGTGGACGATACCAAACGCGATCGACACGCGGCGGTTTGGCTATGATCCCGCGGTGCGGCGGCAGGTGCGCAGCGAGCTCGGGCTTGACGGCAAATTCGTGGTCGGCCATGTGGGACGATTTGGATTCATGAAAAACCACAGCTTTCTGATCGACGTCTTTGCAGAGCTGTGCAGGCTGCGCGATGACGCGGCGCTGGTGCTGATCGGAAAGGGCGAGCTCGAGGAGCAGATCAGGGCGAAAGTGCGCGCGCAGAATCTTTCCGATAAAGTCCGTTTCATCGGAAATCGCTTTGATGTGGAGCGGTACTATCAGGCGTTTGACTGTTTCGTCTTTCCGTCGACCTTTGAGGGACTGCCGGGGAGCGTCGCGGAGGCGCAGGCGTCGGGGCTTCGCTGTCTCGTCTCCGACCAGGTGACAAGGGAGGCGGCGCTGACGGAGCTTGTGACGTACAAGGGTATCGGGGAGCCGGCTGCGGACTGGGCAGCCGAGATCATGCGCGGCGCACAGCGTGCACCGGAGCGCAGGGACATGCGGGAGGCGATCGCTGCCAAAGGGTTTGACGTGCGCCTGCAGGCTGCAAAGATGGAGGCATTTTATGCCGGCGGGGTAAAGCCTCCCGGCGCGATAACGAGAGCTTGTATGAAAAAAGGAGAGTAGGCAGTTTGGGAATCAAGAAGGATCTTAGCGCAAGCGGGGACAAAAAGCGCATCATGCTCATCACCCCCATGCTGCACCAGGGGGGATTTGAGCGGATCTGTGTGCTCACGGCAAGGCTTCTGGCAGACTTGTATGATGTGTATCTGGTCGTGTTTACCATGGAGGACGCATTCTACGATGTCTCGGGGATCCGCCTGATCGATCTGCATCTGGGGGCAGTGCAGGGGAAGCTTGGGAAAGCGGTCAATCTGCTGCGGCGGGCGCGGGAGCTGTCAAGGCTGCAGCGAGAGCTGGACATTGACGTCGTGTACAGCTTCGGACAGACGGCAAACATGGCAAACGCGCTCAGCTCCCACGGATCTGGAAGAAGGCACAGGAGGATCAACAAGATCGCGGCGTGCCATTCATTCGGAGAGATCGGCGTCAGAAACTATATGGATCTGATCCTGCGGAGGACGGACCATGTGATCTGCTGCTCAAAGGCGATGGCGGAGGAAGTGAGGGAGCGCTATCACACACAACATGTCGATGCGGTGTGGAATCCGTGTGATCTTGCGGACATCCGCCGCAAGATGACCGGGGAGCGCCCGGCAGCGTTCGGGGAGATCTTCTCCGGAGAGGAGCGTGTGATCGTGTCCATGGGCAGGGAGGATGACGTGAAGGGATTCTGGCATCTGATCAGGGCGTTTGGGCGGGTGCAGGAGCAGCTGCCCGGCACGAGGCTTGTGATCATCGGCGAGGGGAGCTTTGACGAGTACAGGGAGCTTGCGGACAAGATAGGGATCCTGCCGCAGGTCATTTTCGCCGGAACGCAGAGGAACCCGTTCCCGCTGCTGGCGGCGGGCAGCGTGTACGCGCTGACGTCCATCAGCGAGGGGCTGCCCAACGCGCTCGTGGAGGCGCTGGCGGCGGGGCTTGTGATCGTGTCGGCAAACTGCAGGTCGGGTCCCGCGGAGATCCTGCACGGCGACTGGCAGCAGGCGCAGAGCGGCAGCGGCGTCCAGTATGCGGACTACGGGGTCCTGACACCTGCGCTATCCCCCCGGAAGGATCTGCAGGTTCGGATGGCGGACGGAAAGATCTGTCTGGAGGAAGCCGAGGAAGCGCTTGCGGGCGCTATCATAACACTTTTGCAGGATCGGGAGCTTTATCGCAGGTACAGTGAGAGGGCGCAGGAGCGCGCCATGGATTTCTCGGCAGAGAAGTACAAAGAGGCAGTGATCCGCCTGATCGAGGCGTGAGGGGAGGCGGCAGAAAATGTGCGGGATATGCGGGTACGTATCAAGGAGATCGCTCACGAAGGAGCAGCTTCGAAAAATGAACGATACGATGTATCACAGGGGACCGGACGACAGCGGGGAGGAGATCTGTGCCATAAGAGACGGGTACGAGTTGGGTCTTGCGCAGCGCAGACTGTCCATACAGGATCTGTCACCGATGGGGCATCAGCCCATGCACTCCCCGGACGGCAGGGTATCGGTTGTGTTCAACGGCGAGATCTACAATTTCCGGGAGCTGAGAGCGGATCTGGCGCCATATCCGTTCCGCTCCTCCTGCGACACGGAGGTCATCATCGCGGCGTATCTAAAGTGGGGGATCCGATGTGTAGACAGACTGCACGGCATGTTTGCGGTCGCGCTGTACGATGCGGACAGCGGCGATCTATGGCTGATCCGGGACCGGATCGGGAAGAAACCGCTCTATTATTGGTACGAGGGCGGGAATCTGGTCTTTGCCTCCGAACTCAAACCGATCATGGCGTACCCGGGATTTCCCAGGCGGATCAACCAGGGTATCCTCGGCAGGTATCTCTACCAGCAGTATGTGAAAGCGCCGGAGAGCATTTTTGAGCATGTTTACCAGCTCGAACCGGGAAGCGTGCTGAAATTTGCAAAGGGACAGATCCGGACGCACAAGTACTGGGAGATCAGCGAGGTCTACCACAGGAAGAAGGGAACGGGGCCTGCGGAGTACGGCGAGGCGCGCGCGCAGCTGAAAAGTCTTCTGGAGAGCGCAGTCCGGCAGCGGATGATCGCGGATGTGCCGCTCGGGACTTTTCTGAGCGGCGGGTATGATTCCTCGCTCGTCACAGCAGTCGCACAGTCCTGCGCGTCGGAGCCCGTCAGGACGTTCTCCATCGGTTTCCACGACGAGAAGTACGATGAGGCGGGGTATGCAGGGCAGGTCGCGGCGCATCTGGGAACCGCCCACACGGAGCTCTACATCGATGAGCGTGACATGTTCCGTCTTGTGGACAGCATACCCAGGTATTTTGACGAGCCTTTCGCGGACAGCTCGCAGATCCCGACGATGCTCGTGTCGGAGCTTGCGGGGAAGGATGTGACGGTTGCGCTCTCGGGCGACGGCGGCGATGAGTTCTTCTGCGGGTACAATATCTACGGGAAGATCGCGCAGGCGCAGAAGCTCGACTGGCTCGGCGCGATCGCGCATGCGGCGGGCAGGATCGGCGGGCTGGAGCGGCACTATCCGTTCAAAGTGCGCGCGATATCGCAGAACAGGTACAGGGAGACAAAGACGCAGATGCTGTCGGACAATTACCTGCGCGCGGCGCAGGGCATGACAGGGGGCAGGGGACTTCCGTGCTTTTATGACCACATGGAATCCGCGTATCGGGAGCGCAGCTGGCAGGAGCGCAGGATGCTGCTGGACATGGACACGTATCTGCCGGGGGACATCCTGTGCAAGGTCGACAGGGCTGCCATGAAGTATGCGCTCGAGACAAGGTGCCCGATCCTGGACACGCAGATCATGGAGTTTGCGTTCAGCATCCCGCATGCGTTCAAGTACCAGGCAGGAAATAAAAAGCGCATCTTAAAGGATATCGCGTATGAGTATATCCCCAGGGAACTTCTGGAACGTCCCAAGAAAGGGTTTGGCGTACCGCTGGACCGCTGGCTGAGAGGGGCGCTGCGGGAAAGGCTGATCGATATGACACAGGCATCGTTCCTGCGCAGGCAGGGGCTTTTTGAGGCGGAATACACGGAGTCGTTTGTCAGACAGTATCTGGAGAGAGGAGACGCTGGTTCCGGGACGGGCGCCAATTATTCGAGGATGATATGGGCGCTGTTCGTGTTCCAGTGCTGGTATCAGGTGTATGGGTAAAATACTTTTTCATGTGAACAGTATGGGAAAAGGCGGGGCGGAGCATGTGATCAGCATCCTTTCGCGCTGCTTTGCACAGGATGGCTATGACGTCGTCGTCACGACGCTGTGGCAGGCCGACAGCGAATACGCGCTTGACGGGCGCGTGCGGCGCGTGAATGTCGGGCTCACACAGAGCGAGGAGACCAGAGGACGGCTTGCGAAGGCTGCGATCAGGGCATTCCGGTACAGGCAGTGCATCGCGAGGGAAAAGCCGGATATCGTGATCTCCTTCTGCTCGAAGGCGAATTTCAGGAGCGCGTACAGCATGACAGGGATGCGGATACCGCTTCTGGTCTCCGTGCGGAATGATCCGCAAAAGGATTACGCGCCGTATCCGGCAAAGTGCAGGTACATGTCCAGAAAAGCCGCCGGATGTGTCTTTCAGACGCCGGATGCACAGCGTTTTTTTGACGAGCGGCTGCAGAGAAAGTCCAGGGTGATATGGAACCCGCTCGAGGAAAAGTATTTCGTGCAGGCGGCGCGCGGCGCGCGGCGGGACAGCACGATCGTCACAGTGGGGAGGATCACGGAGCAGAAAAACCAGCTGCTCCTGCTAAAGGCATTCCTGCGGATCAGCAGTGATTTTCCGCAGTACAGGCTCCTGATCTACGGTGAGGACAGCGGCGACGGGACGAAGGAGCGGCTGGAAGCATTCTGCGCCGGCAATCATCTGGAAGGGCGCGTTGTCTTTATGGGAACAAGCAGTGCGCTGGAGAAGGACATCGCCAATGCGGGCGTATTTGTCCTCCCGTCCGACTATGAAGGGATGCCGAATGCGCTCATCGAGGCGATGGCGCTCGGGATCCCGTGCATCGCGACGGACTGTCCGTGCGGCGGGCCTGCAATGCTGATGAAACAGTTTGGCGGTATACTTGTCCCGCCCGGGAAGGAGGCGGAGCTTGCGGATGCCATGAGAAGGGTGCTGTCGGATCCGCCGTCTGCAGATGAGATGGGAGATCAGGCAAGGAGCGTCCGAAAATGGGTTCATCCGCAGCATATCTACGATCAGTGGAAGGCTTATGTGGAGTCCCTGATCGGCGGCGAGGTAGGAAATCAGTTATGAAGAGAATCGTTTTATTTATCAGCTCTCTCCAGAAGGGAGGATCTGAGCGGGTCATGGTGAATCTGGCAGAGTACTTTCACAGGAGGCGGTACGATGTGATCCTGGTGACGCAGTACAGGCTCGAGGAGGAATATCCGATCTCGCCGGAGATCCGGCGCGTCTGTTCGGAGCCGGACGAGTCCGCGCTGCAGGGGGGCAGGATCCGAAACTTCTGTGTCCGCTTCGGGGCGCTGCGCGAGATCTGGAACGCCTACAAGCCGGATGTGATCCTGTCCTTTCTCGGGAAAAACAATCTGATGGCGGTGGCGACGGCGGCATTCCTGCCGTCAAAGGTGGCAGTCTCCGTGCGGGGCGAGCCGACTATGGAGTACGAGGGACGGCTGATGCAGATGATCGCGAGATTTGTCTTTCGGTTTTCGGACGGGGTGGTGCTGCAGACTGAGGGCGCGCGTGCCTTTTTTCCAAAGGCAGTTCAGAAAAAGAGCGTGATTCTGTCCAATCCCCTGAACGAACAGTTCTTGAATAAGAGGATATGCGAGGAGCGGGAGGATCTGATCGTCGCGGCGGGCAGACTTGACGAGAACAAAAATCATGCGATGCTGATCCACGCGTTTGCAAAGATCGCGGAGGAGTACCCTGCGGTAAGGCTTGTGATCTACGGGGAAGGGGCACTTAGGACTGCGCTGGAGACCCTCGTCGAGGAGAAGGGGCTTGGCGGCAGGATATCGCTTCCGGGGAATGTGTCTGATGTTGCAGATCACATCTGCAAGGCGAGGATCTTCACGCTGACCTCCAACACGGAGGGGATGCCAAACTCCATCATGGAGGCGATGGCGCTCGGGATCCCTGTGATCGCGACGGACTGTCCCTGCGGGGGGCCATCAGCCCTGATCGAGGACGGTGTAAACGGGCTGCTCGTGCCGGTCGGGGATGCCTTCGCGCTCGCCGATGCCTTCCGAAGGATATTTGAGGACAGGGAGTTTGAGCTGAGACTCAGGGAGAATGCCCGCGGGATCACGGAAAAGCTGTCGCCAGACAGGGTTGACGGGGAGTGGGAAGCGTACTTGAACACATTATAGGAAGAGATCGTCATATGGTAATGATCAAAAAGTGATCATCCCGGTGGGTAACGTGCCGTGTGCCCGGGGTGGTTGCTTTTTTTATGTGCACGCGTTCCTTCCAATGCATGTTTCTAAATAAAATATTAAATGAATAAAATGACCGTAAGTCATTATTGAAAAAGCGATGGCAAAGGACTATAATATACAGAAGATCAAGAAATACTTTTGCTGTGAAAAGGAGAGGACATATTATGGACGAACAACCAAAGAAAGGCGGTGAGGATGGCGGATTTATGGTCAGGGCCGCCACCTTTATCGTTGACAGACGCAATCTGTTTTTTCTGCTGTTTGGCATCGCGCTGATCTTTTCCGTGGTGTCCATGAACTGGGTATCGGTAGAAAACGCGCTCTCGGCGTATCTGCCGGAAACCACGGAGACAAGCCAGGGGTTAGACCGCATGGAGGAGCAGTTTATCACCTACGGCACAGCCAAAGTCATGGTGACAAACATTCCCTATGACGAGGCTGACAGGATCTATGAGGCGCTCCTGGAGCTTGACAGCATCATCATGCTCGATTTTGACAACTCAAAGAGCCACTACAACAACTTCTCGGCGCTGTACGGCATCACGTTCGGGTACGAGGAGACGGACGACAGGGCGCTTGCGGCGCTCGACGAAGTCAGGGCAATGCTCGACGGATACGATATCTATGTGTCGACCGCGATGGGAGATGCGTCGGCGGAACAGCTGGCGAAGGAGATGTCCGTGATCAGCGTGCTCGTCGCGATCGTGGTGGTGTCCGTACTGCTGCTCACCTCGCAGACGTGGGCGGAGGTGCCGGTACTGCTTCTGACCTTCTGCTCGGCGGCACTGATCACCAAGGGAACGAATTTCATGATGGGGAAGATCTCCTTCGTGTCGGACTCGGTCACGATCGTGCTGCAGCTTGCACTGTCTGTCGACTATGCGGTCATCTTCTGCAACCGGTATAAGGAGGAGCATCAGTCACTCGGGATCCGCGAGGCGGATATCGTGGCGCTCAGCAAGGCGATCCCGGAGATCTTTTCCAGTTCCCTGACGACGATGGGCGGACTGATCGCGATGATGTTCATGCAGTTTGGCATCGGCAGCGACATGGCGCTGTGCCTGATCCGGGCGATCCTGCTGAGCCTGCTGGCGGTGTTCCTGCTGATGCCGGGACTGATCATGCTCTTTGGCAAGGCGATGGATAAGACGAAGCACAGGAGCTTTATCCCGGATATCCCGTTTGTCGGAAAGTTTGCCTACAGGACGCGCTACATCGTACCGCCGCTCTTCCTCGTCGTTTTGGTCGGGGCGTATATCACGCAGTCAAACTGCCCGTATGTATATGGTTATACACAGCTTGAGACGCCGGTGCAGAGCGATGCCATGGTCGTGGAGGAGATGATCGAGGAGAGCTTCGGCGCGGAGAATTTCGTGGCGCTCATCGTTCCGGCAGGGAACTATGAGAAGGAGAGCAGGCTTTTGAAGGAGCTGGATGCCAGACCGGAGGTCGACCACTCGCAGGGGCTTGCAAACACGGAGGCGATGGACGGCTACATGCTGACGGACAAGCTGACAGCGCGGGATTTCTCGGAGCTTTTGGAGGTCGACTACGAGATCGCGGAGCTGCTCTACACGGCGTATGCGGTGAACGACGAGAACTATGCGAAGATCATCAACGGCTTCTCAAATTACAGTGTGCCGCTGATCGACATGTTCATGTTCCTCTACGACGAGGTGGACGAGGGCTATGTGACGCTCGACGATGACCTGATGGAGACGCTGGAGGATGCGCACACCAAGATGCAGATCGCACTCGACCAGCTGCAGGGTGAGTCGTACAGCCGTATGCTGGTCTACCTGACGCTGCCGGAGGAGGGGGAGGAGACGTTTGCCTTCCTCGACGAGATGCACGAGATCGCGGGAAAGTATTATGACCAGGCACAGGTGCTGATTCCCGGGGAGTCGACCAGCCAGTATGACCTGTACAAGACGTTCCAGAGAGACAACACGGTCGTCAATGTCGTCTCCATTCTTGCGGTGCTGGTCGTACTGCTGTTCACTTTTATGTCGGCAGGAATGCCGGTACTCCTGATCGCGGTGATCCAGGGGGTGATCTGGGTGAATTTCTCGTTCCCGTCCGTGGAGCAGAAGAATGTATTTTTCCTGAGTGCCATGATCGTATCGTCTATTCAGATGGGGGCAAATATCGATTACGCGATCGTCATCTCGGGGCGCTTTCTGGAGATCAAGGACAAAATGCCCAAGAAGGATGCGATCATAGAGACGATGAACTTCGCGTTCCCGACGATCGTCACATCGGGCACGATGCTCGCGCTCGCGGGCATCTTTATCGGGCGGATGTCCTCTGACGGTGCGGTGTGCGGTATCGGGCAGTGCCTCGGCAGAGGTACGATCCTGTCGATCTTCACGGTTATGTTCGTGCTGCCGCAGATCCTTTTGCTGGGTGAGAAGGTGATCGACAGGACTTCGTTTGCGGTGTCGATCCCGCTGAAACTGGAGCGCGTCAGCGGTCTGATGCGCGTCGACGGTCTGGTGCAGGGACAGATCAACGGCACGATCGTCGGTGAGGTACACGGCCTGGTGCGCGGTGATGCAAGCCTGTTTGTGAATATGGGCAGGATCGAGCAGCGAAAGGACGATGGCGGCGATCTGCAGGAGCTGATGAAGGAGGAAGGTGAAGGGAATGCATAAAATACATAGAAGCTGCCTGGCGGTGACACTGGCGGTGGCGATGGTGTTGGGCATGACGCCGGCGCAGGGCGTCCGCGCGGCGGAGGAGACAAAAAAGACCAAAATAACCTCGGTAGAGACCAGGGACGCCGACGGGGAGACAAAGTACGAGCGCATCGATATCGGCACGGCGGAGGAATTTGCCGACTTTGCGTCAAAGTGCTATCTCGACGAGTGGTCCGAGAACAAATATGTCAGTCTCACGGCGGATATCGATCTGGCAGGGACACAGCTCTGTGTCATCCCGGTGTTCAACGGGATCTTTGACGGTGTGGGGCACACGATCTCGGGTTTTGACTATCTGGGTGACGGCTATGTGGTCGGCTTGTTCCGCTATGTGGAGCGTGACGGCATGATCCAGAACCTGACATTGAAAGGAGATATCGAATCGGCAAACCAGAGGGAGTGTATCGGCAGCATCTGCGGTGTGAACTATGGCACGATCAAAAACTGTACGTTTCAGGGCACAGTGAGCGGGCGCGACACGGTTGGCGGCATAGCGGGTGTGAACGGCGGCACGGGTATCATAACCGGGTGCACCGCGAAGGGAAGGATCACCGGGTACTACTCGACAGGCGGGATCGCGGGGATCAACCATGGTGTGCTGAACTACTGCTCAAACCGCGCGGGGATCAATGACGACAGCGCGTGGGTCGAGGAAGATGACGAGATGGGAACAGGCATGGGAATCCTCGAAAGCCTTACCGAGAACGATGACAACGAACTGTACAGCGGTGTAGACACAGGCGGTATCGCGGGATTTTCAGACGGCATGATCGTGCGGTGCACGAATTCGGGGACGGTCGGCTATGAGCACACCGGCTACAATATCGGCGGTATCGCGGGGCGCCAGTCGGGGGTGGTGTCACACAGCACGAACAACGGCACCGTGTACGGCCGCAAGGATATCGGCGGCATCGTGGGGCAGATGGAGCCGTATATTGAGATCCGTGAGGCGGAGTCCATCAGGAAGGCAGTCAATAAGCTGCACGACCTGATCGATAAGACCATAGATGACATGCAGGCGACCAAGGACACCGTGAAGCGGGATTTCGACACACTGACCGTATACAGTGACAGCGCGGTGGACGCAGCGGATGTGCTCGCCGAGCAGCTCGGCGATTTCGTGGATGATAATCTGGACCAGGTGCAGGCGGTCACGGACCGTCTTGACCGTGTGATGGCGATGACGCCGGAGGTGCTCAACGACTTTGAGGCGGCGGAGAACAGTTTCACTGACGCTGTGCAGGCTCTGAAAAATATTTCAGGCGATCTGGGGAAGATGACTGATATCAGCGATGCGCCGTACGATATATCAAGTCGGAAGAGGATCACACTTCTCCACACCGTTGGCGGCTACGTGATCTCCAGCTCCTACAATCCGGATGCGGGGGAGGAGGTTGAGATCACTGCCAGAACGGACGGTTCGAGCGGGGAGTACCGGCTGGCCAGGATCGAGGTTGTGAAGGTCACAAACGGTGAAACGATAGCAACATCCACATCAGATACGTGCGTTTTTACCATGCCGGCGGAAAATGTGCGGGTCGAAGCGTATTTTGAGCCGGACGCGGGGATCCTGGTCCAGCGTAAGGCAGCAGTGATAGACGATGCTGACACGGAGCAGGAGTCCCCGGAAACAGAGACAGAGACGGAGACAGAAACGGAGACGGAGACAGAGACGGAGACAGAAACAGAGACGGAGACAGGAAGCGATGCGGAGACGGAAACGGGAAGCGATGCGGAGACGGAAACGGGAAGCGATGCGGAGACAGAGACAGGAAGCGATGCGGAGACGGAGACGGGAAGCGATGCGGAGACGGAGGGCAGCACGGAGTCGGACAGCGCGGCGGATAACAGCAGTGCGGAAAGTGACCGAACCGAGGAGGACCGCGTTGAAAATAATAGCGATGGCAACAGTGGTACTGGATATGATAGTACAACGTCGTCGGATATAGCGATGCCCTACGGCGCCGGCGCTGCTTTCCTGAGCGGTGCGATCGGTGATGAAAGCGAGGACGACAGTGCGGATAACGGCGGCAATGGCTCGGCAGACAACAAGGGCGGCACTATAAATAACAGCAGTGATGATACGGCGGACAACAAGGATAACGACAGAGACGACACTGCGGACAATAAAAATAACGGCAGCAATAATATGACAGACAACAAGGATAACAACAGCAATAATACGACAGACAACAAGGATAACAACAGCAATAATACGACAGACAATAAGGATAACAACACAAATGATGAGGACGACGATAAGGATAACAGCAGTGATGGCACTGACAGCGGCAAGGATTCGGACAAGGATAACAGCAGCGATGCCACGCCGGACAGGGATCGAAGACCAGCGGCGCGGGCAGCTGCCACGGTTAGACTGACATCCAACCTGTCGGGAAACGCCGGCTGTACCCCGAACAAAGCACAGGACAGAGCCGTCGTCGCGGTGGAGCCCTCGGGGGGCTACACCGTGGAGTACGTGACCGTGGACGGAACGAGGATCGCCCCGGACAGCGGGAACTCGTACTCCTTCCCGGTCGAGGGCGGTGAGACGTACGAGGTATACGTTCATTTCAGAAAAGTGGCGACAAGATCGGGGACGGTAGAAAACGCAAAGTCGGAGATCGAGTATGCGATCCGCGAAGCGCAGGATGCGGCAAACAAGATCAGGGACGGCATAGAGGCAAATGATGAGATCGATATCTCGGAGCTGCAGAAGATGCTGTCCGCGACCACCACGGTCATGGAGAACACGGAGATCCTCGCAGACATCTACGGCGAGCAGGTGGCGGAGGCGCTCAAGGCGGTGAACCGGGATCTCGGCAGCACATCGGATCACTTAAAAAGTGCGCTGGACTCCGTGAAGGCTGCGACGAGGCACACGAGAGATATCGTTGACTATGTGAACGCACAGCCCGACATCCGCTTTGCGAAGCTTGGTGCGGAGTACGACTACAACAGGACAAATCTCCACAACCAGCTCCAGGGGATCAGCGACAGCTTAAAGATCCTCAGCGACAACGCGTCGAACTATTCGGATGTGGTCAACGCGGATCTAAAGGCGGTGAACGACCAGATCAACGTCATATTCAACCTGCTCGCGGACAGGCTGTCGGATGTTCAGAAATTGGGGCTTGAGGAGTTTTACGAGGACGTCTCCGACGAGGATATCGACTCGATCACGACCGGAAGGACAGAGTCCTGCAGCAACAGGGGGATCGTGAAGGGCGACATCAATGTGGGCGGTATCGCAGGATCCATGTCGATCGACGACGAGGATCCGGAGGACAGCGCGGCGGGCGCGGTCGAGTACGAGCTGGGCAGGCGTTTCATAACGAAGTGTCTGGTGACAGGCAGTGTCAATGACGGCTATGTCACCGCCAAGAAAAACGGTGCGGGCGGCATCTGCGGGTACATGAACCACGGCATCATCGTCGACTCGGAGAGCTACGGCAGCGTGGAGAGCACAGAGGGAGACTACGTGGGCGGTATCTGCGGGGAGTCCCTCACAATCATCAAGCGGTGCTATGCACTGTGCTCTGTCACGGGAAATAAAAATGTAGGCGGCATCGCCGGTTTTGCGGACACCTTAAAGAACTGCTATTCCATGGCGGAGATACAGGCGGAAAACGGCAGGGCAGGTGCGATCGCGGGGCAGGTGTCGGGATATGACATCGCCGATGCCGGTGCCGAGGACGGATCCGGGGAGAACGCGGCAAAGGTTGTCGGGAACTATTATGTGGGCGAGAACGTCCACGGGATCAACAATATCAGCTATGTCGGCGTGGCGGAGCCGATCGCCTACGAGGAACTGCTGGCGGTGGAACAGCTTCCGGCACAATTTGAGCACCTGAAAGTCATATACAGGATAGACGATACCTATCTGGGTTCGGAGGAGGTGGCGTACGGCGCAAAGCTGGATCGGCTGAATTATCCGCAGATCCCGGCGAAGGAGGGATGCTATGGCGTGTGGCCTGACGTGTCGGATCGGAAGATGGGAGGAATCTTTGTCGTCGAGGGCGAGTACAAGGACAACGTGACAGTCGTGCAGAGCGGCGGAGCGCCGGAGGCTGCAGACGAAGGGCAGTGGAACAGGGCATACGCACTGATCGAGGATATCTTTACCGAGGACACGGTGCTCAATGCCGGCGTGGTCGACATGGATCCGCCAGGGGAGGCGGCGGGAAAGCAGCATATAGTGTACGAAGTGACACTGGAAAACAGCGGCATCAAGGAGACGGACACCTTCGCGCTGAGGATCCTCAATCCATACGAGGACGCGGTGGTCTACGGCTATGCTGACGGGACATGGACAGCGCTTGAGAGCAAGAACAGAGGCCAGTACCTGCAGGTTGTCATGACCGGCACACATGCGTATTTCTGTGTCGCCGAGCACACCTCCGACAGGATGGTCGTGATCATCTGCGCGACAGCGGCAGCGGCAGTCCTGATCGTGCTGACCGCAGTAGTCAAAAAGACCGGCGCGCGCAGAAAGCAGAAAAAGCCGGACAAGAAGAGGGATCAAGAAAGAGATCATGAAAGGGATCAGGAAGAGGGATAAGGATCCACTTGCAAAACGGAGGGAATTCTATTATGATAAATGAGTGATATGGAAGTCAGGGGGGGCTGTCAGCCCCCCTTGAAATAGAAAACAGACAAGGGGGCAGCATGAAGGCTATCAGGAAGGAACAGGCAGCTGTGATCGTGGTGATCGCGATCCAGCTGATCTTTATGGTTTATTGGGGAACGCAGAAGAGCGGCTATTACGTGGATGAATTTTTCACCTACGACAATGCGCACTACCTGTCGGCATCGACGCCGAAGCGGATCAAATTGTACGATGCCGATTTTCTCACCTACGACGAGTGGCATGAGATCTCGGAGCTCAAGAGCACGCTGACGGTCACGAGGGAGGAGGCGCTGCTCCGTGATCCCGCAGGCTACAATATCAAAGTGTGGTTTACCAGATATCCCTACATGGTCCTGTTTCATTATGTGCAGGCGCTTTTCTTCGAGGGGGAACTGAGCAAATGGAGCGCGATCGCGCTCAACATCGTGCTGTTTCTGCTGAACCAGATCCTTTTATACCGATTGGCGCACGGCATATCCGGGGACAGAACGGCGGCTGTGCTGGCAGTGGCGCTCTACGGATTTACGGGGATGGCGGCGAGCATGACGGTCTATGTGCGGTTCTATATGCTGGTGACGCTCTGGATGACGCTCTATACCTGTCTGCATGTGCGCATGTGGGAGGAGGACAACATGGTGAAGAACCTGCTCATGGAGTTTTTGTCCGTGGTCATACTCTACCAGGCGTACAGGGATTCGCCGCTTGCGGCGATCCAGGGCGTTGGGATGGTGTGCGCCTTCCTTGCGGGGCTGCTGATCAGAAAACGCTATCGGCAGGCGGCTGCCTACGGGATTCCGATCGTCGGCGGCGGTCTTGCGTATGTCCTTCTCAAAACCGACTATGCAGGGTACATCCTGCATCCGGAGAAATTTGCCGATGCGGACGTCACCAACGTCGCGACGGCAGGTCTTTTGGGGAATTTTCTGACATTGACTCCCGGTGCGTTTGTGCAGCGCATGACAGAGCTCTCACATGTCGTGTGCCGGTATCTGTTTGGACATGCACTGGTTTTAGGGGCCTATCTGCTCCTCGCGGCGGTGCTTCTGGTCTGGCTTGTATGCACTAAGAAAAGAAGGACAGGGGAGCTGGACGGGCGCTTTTTTCTGATAGCGGTCTGCCCCTGCGCCTTTTACTGCGTGGTGTCCGTCTGTCTGGATCTGGAAGCGCTGCGGTACAATTCGTCCATCTTCCCGGAGCTTGCAGTCTGCGCGGCTGTGTTTGTCATGCTCCTGGCGCGCCGGCTGGACAGCAGGCGCCTCGCGGCGGCGGGCATGGGGATCGTGACCCTGGCGGCAGCCATCGCCACAGCCGTCATCCCGCGCGTCGACAACCTGTATCGGGAAGACGGGGACGCCGTGGAGCAGATCCGGTCGTATCAGGGCACGGATTCGGTGGTCGTCGACTATCATTTTGATGACCGGATCATGTACGAATGCCTGGCGTATGCCGATGAAGATACGCAAGTGATGTTCACATCCCGCGAGAACGTTGATTATGACGCGTGGCACAGCGATGTGCTGCTCTGGTTCAGAGTGGACGAGGGGCGGGACATCATAGAGGAGCTGGCGTCGTCGGGGCGCTACACCGTGCTGGAAGTGGGAAGGACACACGAGTCGGATGTCTATTTTGTGTCAAGACACGATTTGGGAGAATAATCGTTTTAGACTGGATTATTCTGTCCTTTTGTATTATACTAATAAGGAATTGCAGAAAAATAATTGACGCATCCTGACTTGTCTATTTCTCCGGTGATGCATATCAAAAAGCCTCGCCGTATCCCGCTGCGTCTATGTTTTTTCTCGAAGAAATATCCTGCGCAAGTTGCATCGGTTATTTTCCTGCAGTTCCTAAGGAACTGCTAAGAATTAACTTTGCAGATGACGCAGTATAAATCTTTTTATGCAAGGCGGAGGATTGAGGCGTACTGGGATACGCCGATTGACGACAACGCGGCATAAGAAGATTTAGACAAGTCAGATGTAAAGATTAATTCTTTAACAGTTCCTAAGATAGTCGGATTGGGAGAAATGATTGCGATATCTGACGGATACATTCATCGATACAGCAGATGGAGAAGGGAGTAGGATATTGGGATGACAAGTATATCTGTCGTAGTTCCTGTATACAACGAAGAAGGGAATGTTGCCGAGCTTCATCGGGAGATCAAACAGATGTGTGAGGCAAATGGTTATATTTATGAGATCATTTTTGTGAATGACGGATCCTCGGACCGTACGGAGGAGGTATGCAGGACGCTGCGCCCGCTGAAATATATCAGGCTGCGCAGGAATTTCGGGCAGACAGCGGCGATGGATGCGGGGATCAAGGCCGCGCAGTATGATTATATCGTGACAATGGACGGGGACAGGCAGAACGATCCCGCCGATATTCCGATGATGATCGAGTACATGGAGGAGCACGATCTGGATGTCGTCTCCGGATGGCGAAAGCACCGCAAGGACACGCTGATGAAGAAATTCACGTCGAGAGGGGCGAATTTCCTGCGGCACATTCTGATCCATGACGGGATCCACGACAGCGGATGCTCTCTGAAAGTGTACAAAAAGAGCTGTTTTGACCATGTGAACCTGTACGGCGAACAGCACCGATTTATCCCGGCGATCTTAAAGATCAAGGGCTTTTCGATCGGGGAGGTCGTGGTGAATCACAGACCGAGGACATCGGGCAGGACGAAATATAACTGGAAGCGGACGATCAAGGGATTTGTGGACATGATATCGGTCTGGTTCTGGAACAAATATGCGACAAGGCCGCTGCATCTGCTTGGCGGGATCGGCTTTTTGTTCCTCCTGACAGGCGGATGCTGCGGACTGTGGTCGATCGTCCTGTTCTTCGAGGGAAGGAAAATGTCCGACAACATCTTCCCGCCGCTGCTGACCATATTTTTTATCATCATCGGGATGCTGCTGTTCATCTTCGGACTGATGAGTGAGATCCTGGTCAAGACGTATTATGGAATCCACGTAGAGTCCTCTTACAGTGTGAAGGAGATAACAGATTATCCCATGGAACAGGAAGCGCAAGCATATGAAAATACTGATCATATCACATGAGTACCCCCCGATCGGGGGAGGGGGCGCCAACGCCTGCTTTTTTCTGACAAGGGAATTTGCGGGGAGGGGGCATCTGGTGACGGTCATCACCGCACAGTACGCTGATCTGGCGCCGCACGAGACGACAGGGGAGGGCGCGCGTATCGTCAGGGTTCCCTGCAGGCGTGCCGACAAGGAGAAGAGCAGCTTTCCGGAGATGCTTTCCTACCTGTGCAGCGCGTGGAAATACGCGGATGCGCTCCTCAAAAAAGAATCATTTGACATCTGTCTGACATTTTTCGGGATACCGAGCGGCCCGCTCGCACTTCATCTGAAAAGGAAATACCGGCTGCCTTACGTCGTGCGCTTTGGCGGAGGCGATATCCCGGGAGCGCAGAAGCGTTTTCGATATCTGTATGCGGTGCTGGCGCCGGCAGTCAGGGCAGTCTGGAAAAATGCCGGCCGTCTGATCGCGAACAGCGAGGGACTGAAAATGCGCGCGCTTGCCTTTGAGAGCCGCTACGCGGTGGACATCATAGAAAACGGTGTGGATAACTCGTTTTTTGTGCCCGGTCAGTGTGAAAAAAGAACGGACAGGCTCACCGTCCTGTTTGTGTCGCGCCTGATAGAGGGAAAGGGGCTGCAGTACCTGATCCCCGAGCTGCCAAAGATGCAGGAGCGCGTGCAGCGCGAGACTGGCAGGGCGCTGCAGCTGGTGATTGTCGGGGACGGACCCTACCGCGGCGCGCTCGAGGAGCTGACAGCGCGGGCGGGGGCGCAGGCGCTTGTGCGTTTCGAGGGGAGAAAGGACAAGGAACAGATCCGGCGGTATTATCAGACGGCGGATCTGTTCGTGCTGCCGTCGCTCTCCGAGGGGATGCCAAACGTTGTGCTGGAGGCGATGGCGAGCGGTCTGGCGATCGTCATGACGCCCTGTGAGGGCAGCAGGGAGCTTGTGACGGACAACGGGATCATCGCTTCGCTGGACGGGTTTTCCGAGGCGCTGCTGCGCGTGTGTGTCGATGAGGAGGAGCGGATCCGGATGGGGCACAACAGCCTCCGCCGCGTCGAGGCACATTTTAGATGGGAAAGCATCGGCGAGCGGTATCTGTCCGTATTGGGAGACAGTGTAGAAAAAAGTAGTGGAGAATGATTATGTGCGGTATATGTGGCTATATCGGTCCGGAAACGATCACCGAAGAGCAATTGTGGAAGATGAACAATACGATGCACCACAGGGGTCCCGATGACGGCGGCGTGTGGCAGTGCAGCGTGCGCGGCAGGGAGGTCGGACTTGCGCAGAGGCGGCTTTCGATCCTGGATCTGTCCGCGCTCGGGCACCAGCCCATGCTGTCGGAAGACGGCAGATATGTGGTGGTGTACAACGGGGAGATCTATAACTTCATGGAGATCCGTGCGTCGCTGGAGCGGGCAGGGTATCATTTCCGGTCAAACTGTGACACGGAGGTAATCCTGTACGCCTACGCCGAGTGGGGGGACGACATGTTCGACCGCCTTAACGGTATGTTTGCGATCGCACTGTATGACAGGGAGCAGGACCGCCTGATACTGGCGCGGGACCGCATCGGCAAGAAGCCGCTGTACTATTATGCCGATCAGGGGCATTTTGTTTTCGCCTCGGAGCTCAAGCCGATCATGCAGTATCCGTATTTTCACAAAAGGGTGGACAAGGGTGTGCTGAACCACTACATGTGCAACAAGTATCTCGCGGCGCCGATGTGTATTTTCGAACACACGTACAAGATGCTCCCCGGGATGGTGCTGGAGTACTGCGGCGGGGAGATCCGCAAGCGCAGATACTGGAATATACTAAAGCAGTACCACAAGGGCGTTTCCGACCGCCACCCGGATTATGGGACCTGCAAGCGTTCCATGAAGGAGCTGCTGCAGGACGCGGTGGCGGCGAGGCTTGTCGCAGATGTGCCGGTGGGAACCTTTCTGAGCGGCGGGATCGATTCGACGCTCGTGACGGCGATCGCACGGGAGTGCAAAGAGTCCCCGGTCAATACGTACTCCATAGGCTTTTACGATGAAAAGCGCAATGAGGCGCCCTTCTCCGCGGCGATCGCAAAATATCTGGGGACAAACCACCACGAACACTATGTGGAGGAGAAGGACATCTTTGCGATGATCCGGGATCTTCCGTATTATTATGACGAGCCGTTTTCGGACTCGTCGCAGCTTCCGACGATGCTGGTATCGCAGTACGCGTCGCAGGATATCACGGTGTCGCTGTCCGGTGACGGCGGCGACGAGCTGTTTTGCGGCTACAAGCTCTACGACATGACGTGGGTCGCCCAGCACGCGGACTTTATGGGCGCGATCGCAAGCCGGGTGCCGGGGATCGGCATGATGAAGAAAACGATGCCGCTCGAACTGCGCGCGTTCATTGACAACCGGGGACAGGACACGAAGGCGCAGCTCTTCATCGACGTCATGGTTGACGAGGTGGACCGGATCCTGGGCAGGCATGCGGACAATATCAAGTATGAACATGAGAAGTATCTCAGGATGCCAAACTGGCAGGAGCGGAAAATGCTCCTCGACATGCAGACTTATCTGCCGGACGATATCCTGGCAAAGACGGACAGGGCTTCCATGAAGTACTCGCTGGAGGTCCGGTGCCCGCTGCTCGATCACAGGGTGGTGGAGGAGTCGTTCCGGATACCGCACCAGTACAAATACCGGCGGTTTGACAAGAAGTATATCCTGAAAGAGATCACGTATGATTATGTTCCCAGGGAACTGCTCGACAGACCCAAGAAAGGGTTTGGCGTGCCCCTGCAGAAGTGGCTGCGGACAGTGCTAAAGGATGAGGTCGCGCGGTATGCGGACGAGGACATCCTGCGCAAACAGGACATTTTTGTTCCACATGCAGTGCAGGAACTGATCGCAAAGCAGCTGAGATCGGACAAGATCATCTACAGTTCGATCCTGTGGTCATTCTATGTCTTTCAGAAGTGGTATCAGATGTATATTGAGGATCTGTGGTAAAGGCGTGTGCAGCATAAGTGCAACATAAAAAGAGGGGAAGTCCCTCTTTTTATGCTGCATTTATGCTGCACACGGGCACCTGCGCGGTCGTGTCTGTCAGTGCAGGACGCGCTTTAGGGTGCTGAGCAGGTTGTCGATGTTGATCGGCTTGGCAATGTGGCCGTTCATGCCGCTCTTTAGGGCTTCCTGTTTGTCCTCGTCAAATGCGTTGGCAGTCATGGCGATGATCGGGATCGCTGCAAGCTGCGGGTCTTCGAGTTTGCGGATCGTCCGTGTCGCCTCATAGCCGTTCATGACAGGCATCTGGACATCCATCAGGATGAGCTGGTAGTACCCCGGCCCGGAAGCCGTCAGCCTGTCGACCGCCACCTGCCCGTTTCCGGCGATCTCCACGGAGAATCCGGCCTCCTGCAGGATCTCCATGGCGATCTCCTGATTCAGTTCATTGTCCTCCACCAGCAGAAGACGCTCTGCGTGGAAGGGTGCGGATTCTATGAGGCTGCCTGATTTCTGCTCGTGGTCCGCGTTTGTGATGGAGTGCAGGCACTCCCGGAGCTCGGACAGGAACAGAGGCTTGCTGCAGAAAGCCGTGACGCCCGCCTCCTTTGCCTCATCCTCGATGTCCTCCCAGTTGTATGCGGTCAGCACGATGATCGGCACATTTCCGCCGGTTTCCTTCTGGACCCTTCGAGCCACCTCGACGCCGTTCATGTCGGGGAGCAGCCAGTCGATGATGTAGACGGAGTAGCAGTCTTTGCGGGTGACTGCCTGGTGGGTGCGCAGCACAGCTTCCTTTCCTGACAAGGTCCACTCGGCGCGCATACCGATCTGCTGCAGCATGTAGGATACACTGTCACAGGTGTTAAAGTCGTCGTCCACGACAAGGGCACGGCAACCCTGCAGCTGCGGGATCAGCGGCGATTTCTTGGCCTCCGAGCTGACGCGGAAGGTGAAGGAGACCGTGAACTCCGAACCGACGTTCTGCTTGCTGGTGACGCTGATCGTGCCGTTCATCATCGACACAATGTTCCTGGTGATCGCCATGCCAAGACCGGTGCCCTGTATACCGCTGATGGTGGAGTTGCGCTCGCGCTCAAACGGCTCAAATATGTGGGCTACGAACTCCTCGCTCATGCCGATGCCGGTATCCTTGACCTGGAATTCGTAGGTGGCGTACCCTTCCTGCGCCACGGCTTTCTCGGTGACTTTGATGCTGACGATGCCGCCGGCAGTCGTGTACTTGATGGCGTTGTTCAACAGGTTCAGCAGCACCTGGTTCAGGCGCAGCCTGTCACAGTAGATATTCTCGTTCTGTACATCGATGGCATCCATGTACAGCTCGAGCTGCTTGGAATGGATGTCCGCCTGTATGATATTGCGCAGTCCGTGCAGGATCTCGGGAAGGCTGCAGAGCTGCTCTGAGAGCTGCATCTTGCCGCTCTCAATGTGGCTCATATCCAGCACGTTGTTGATCAGGTTCAGCAGATGGTTCCCGGAGGTCATGATCTTCTTGAGATACCCCTCAACCTGGTCCGTGTGCTCGATGCGGCTGAGTGCCAGTGTCGTAAAGCCGATGATCGCGTTCATCGGCGTGCGGATGTCGTGCGACATGTTTGAGAGGAACACGCTTTTTGCCTTGTTTGCGCGGTTTGCCTGGATCAGCGCATCCTCCAGGATGGTATTTTTCTCCATCTCTTTGCGGATCTCCTCGTCGATGCTGTGGAAGCCAAGGACGATCCCGCAGTAGTTGCTCCAGTCCCCGGCGCACACAACCTTCATCTGGAAATAGCGCATTTCACCGTGGCAGAGCGTGCGGTAATTGACAAAGTAGATCGTCTTCTCGGCGAGCCGCTGCATCAGGTTTTCGCGGGAGAGTGCATGCCGCATCATCTCCTTGTCCTCCTCGTAGACACATCGGTCTACGTATTCGGCGAAGTTGTCTTCCAGGGACAGCTCGCCCTGAAAGATCTCTTCCAGGATGTTGTATTTGCAGGCGCTGATCCGCAGGGCATTTCCTTTCCCCGTATCCAGATCAAAGAAGCACACGAGGTTGTAGTCCATACTCAGCGCATGGACAAGTTCGAGCTGGCGTTTTTCGTTCTCCTGCCGTTCAGCCTCCTCGTGGAGTCTCTGCGTGGTGCAGTCTAAGAGGAAGCGCTGATAGAACAATTCCCCGTTTTCCTGCATCAGCTTGATATTTCCCATGATGTGCAGCAGCCTTCCGTTTTTGTGCTTCACGCGGTACGCGACATTGACGCTGTCGCCCACGTTCTGCAGGGACAGGATGCTCTCGCGGAGGCTTGCGCGGTCCTCCTGCGCAACCGATGAAGCGACCATGTCGAACCCGGCATCAATGAGATCCTGCTGGGTATCATAGCCGAGGATCTTGAGCGCGGCGCTGTTGACGCTGAGGATTTTGGAGCCGTCGGCAGAGTGGCGCAGGATGCCGCAGTCCATTGTGGTGAACAGTGTTTCGAGCGTCTTTGTCTTGGAGATGAGCTGTTGCTTATACTCGTTTTCCAGGGTGATGTCGATGCCGACACCCACGGTTCCCATGACGCTCCCGTCCAGATCGTACAGCGGCGATTTGTATGTAGTGAGCAGTCTTGTCCCGTCGCTGGTCAGGACAGTCTCCTCCGAGATGCACGTTTTTCTCTGGGTCATGACTTCGCGCTCCGACTCGATGCAGGCGGGATCGTCCGCCTCGACATCCCAGATGTATGCGTGACCCTGCCCTTCCACCTGGGCTTTGGTCTTGTTGACAGTGATGCAGAAGCTGTCGTTCACTTTTTCGTGGATGCCGTCCTTGGTCTTGTACCAGATCAGGTTGGGCACGCTGTTGATGGTGGCTTCGAGATACTGGTTTGTCTGCCAGTAGTCCTTTCGCATTTTGTAGTGCTGCTGCCACTTTGTGAAATGAAATTCCAGTTCCGCCTCAGACATTGGAAGCGTCCAGATATCATATATGGCGGACATGCAGTCCGACAGACTGGTCACGGCGGGGATCTGCTCCTTGTCTGCGAGCACGATCAGCTCTGCGTCATGCCTTTTTCCGGCAAGAAGCGTCCGTATCGTTGCATCGGCATCCATGTCGTGCAGGTCTGTCAGGATGACATCTGCCTTCGAGATCATGGATTCATAGGGTGTCTTGCTCTCAAAGTACTCGTGCGTAAAGTTCTCCAGCGGCGCCATGGCCTCGATCTGTTTAAACAGCCTGCGATGACTGCCCAGAAAAAAGAAGTTTATATGACAATGATACATGTGAAAACCTCCCATGGAATCTGTATGATTCATATTTCGTAATACTCGTATTCTCTATTTTAACAATCATGGAAATCGATGTCAATGTTATCGCACCTGGATTTGTTGGAATATGCTATTTTTTTCTACATACACTATATCGCATACGACAAATGCTTGCCGCAGATTGCCCGGAAAGCATTTTTGAAACACGCTCTAGCAATTACAAAAAAATTATGGTATTATCGGTAGAGAACATTACTGCGGAGAATGATGGAAATGCGGATGAGCGTTTATCGTTGCATGGATCGGTCATCGCGCTTTTATAGAGCTTATGGAGATGAGGTTGGGCGTATGTGTGGAATAGCAGGTTTTTGCAGCAGTCCTGCGAACTGGAGAGAAAATATCGAGCGGATGAACAGGCGGATGTACCACAGGGGACCGGACGGCGGCGGTGTCTGGGCGAGCAGCGATGCCGGCGTTGTGCTGGGACACCGCCGGCTCTCGATCGTGGATCTGTCCGAAAACGGCGCGCAGCCGATGTGCTCGGCATCCGGCAGGTACGTGTGCGCGTTCAACGGCGAAATATACAATTACCGCAGGCTGCGGGACAAGCTGCTAAAGGAAAAGAAGGTCGCGGCTTTTCGCGGGACTTCCGACACGGAAGTCCTGATCGAGGCAGTCGAGGCGTACGGTGTGGAGGAGACCATCAGGCACTGCAAGGGCATGTTTGCCATGGCACTGTTTGACAGACAGACAGGGAAGCTGACGCTCATCCGGGACAGGATCGGCGAGAAACCATTGTACTATGGATTCGTAAACGGCCATTTCGCCTTCGCCTCGGATATCGGCAGCATCAGCGTGCTGGACGGTTTTGACAATCCGATCGATGAGAGGGTGCTGCAGCTGTATTTCATACACGGATATATTCCCGCGCCCTATTCCATCTACAAGGATATCTACAAGCTCGACGCGGGGTGTATGCTCGAGCTCGACGCGCCGTACAGGGAACCCAGGGTCAGCGCTTACTGGTCCGTGCGCGAGGCGGCGAAGTACGGCCAGGCGCATCCGTTCCGGGGGAGCAGGCAGGAGGCGGCAGACGAGCTCGAGCGCCTTTTAAAGGCGTCTGTCAGGGAACAGATGGTGGCGGATGTCCCGGTCGGGGCATTTCTGTCGGCAGGGATCGACAGCAGCACGGTCGTGGCGCTGATGCAGGCGCAGTCACAGCAGAAAGTCAGAAGTTTTACGATCGGGATGGACGACACATCCTACAACGAGGCGGTCTACGCCAGGGAGATAGCGCGGCATCTCGGGACGGAGCACACGGAACTCTACATCACGGCGGCTGATGCCAGGGAGGTGATCCCAAAACTCTCCTGGATCTTCGGGGAACCGTTTGCGGACTCCTCCCAGATACCGACCTATCTGGTGAGCAGGATGACGAGGGAGCATGTCACGGTCTCCCTGAGCGGCGACGGGGGGGACGAGCTGTTCTGCGGGTATACGTCCTACGATTCGATAGACCGGATCTGGGGCAAGATGAAGCGCTGTCCCTATGGCATCCGCAGGATTGCCGGCAGCCTGTTAGTCGGCAATCCGCTGATCAGAAACAACCGGATCCTGCAGACGAAGGCGTATCTTCTGGGGGCGAAGAGCCCGGAGCATCTGTACGAGCTGTCCAATGCGCAGGAGGCGTCCAACCTGAGGATCGCGCTGGAGCCAACCGCGCATCCGTACAAGCATAACAGTTATCCGTACGGGGCGCTGCGAGATCCGCAGAACAGCGTCATGCTGATGGATATGGAGGTCTACCACCCGGATGACATCCTTGTCAAGGTCGACCGCGCCGCCATGGCGGTATCGCTCGAGACGAGGGTGCCGATGCTGGACAAGGACGTCGTCGAGTTCGCGTGGACGATACCGATGGCGTATAAAAAACAAGGAACAGAGGGAAAACTGGTCTTAAAGGATGTGCTGTATCGGTATGTTCCGCGGGAGATGATGGACAGGCCGAAGAAGGGCTTTTCGATCCCTGTCACGCAGTGGCTTCGCGAACCCGGGCTTCGGGAGTGGGCGGAGTCTCTGCTGGACAGCAGCCTGATCAGGCAGCAGGGCATCTTAAATGCCGATGTGGTGGGGCGGATCTGGAGAGACTTTACAGAAAACGGAAACTGGCGGATACAGATATGGTATATCCTGATGTTTCAGAGCTGGATGTGTGAGAGGAGAGGACAATGAGTAAACAGGAGAACGGGGATCAGAAGGCAGCGCCGGTCAGTGCATATATCAAAATCGCACGGCCGGATCACTGGGTGAAGAATGTGTTCATCGTGCCGGGGCTTGTCCTTGCGCTGATCCTGATCGATATGCCCGACGATTGGGGAAGCTTTCTATTGAAGTTTGCGGCGGGTTTCTTTGCGACCTGCTTTGTCGCCTCGGCAAATTATGTGATCAACGAGTGGCTCGACGCGGAGTTTGACAGGTTTCATCCCACCAAGAAAAACCGGCCCGTGGTCAGCCAGAACATGCGATTTTTGCTGGTCATGGCAGAGTATGCTGTCTGCGCCGTGCTCGGGATCGGGCTTTCGATCGCCGTGAATGTCCCCTTTCTGCTGACGGAGGTGTGGCTGCTTGTCATGGGGATCCTGTACAATGTAAAGCCGATACGGACAAAGGATGTCGTGTACCTCGATGTGCTCTCGGAGTCCGTCAACAACATGATCCGTCTGCTGCTCGGGTGGTTCATCGTGTGTGAGGATGTCTACCCGCCCTCGAGCATCCTGGTCGGCTACTGGATGGCAGGGGCGTTTCTGATGGCGGTGAAGCGCTATGCGGAGTACCGCATGATCGGCGATCCGAAACTTGCAGGCTCCTACCGCAGGTCTTTTGCCAAATACACGGAGGCGTCTCTTCTGTGTTCCTCCTTCTTTTATGCGCTGTGCGCGACGTTCCTGATCGGGATCTTCCTGTTGAAATACAGGATCGAGTATGTTGTGGCAATGCCGTTTTTATTCCTGCTGTTCTGCTACTATCTCTATATCGCGCACAAGCCCGACTCGGCAGCGCAGAAGCCGGAGAAGCTCTTCCGCGAGAAGAAGCTGATGATACTGGTGGGGGTGATCGCGGTGCTGTTTGTGGTGCTCACGGTTGTGGATATCCCCGTCATGGAGATGTGGGAGACGGCATTCTTTATCCCGACGCGCAGATAGGCTGCAGGATTTTGCCGGATATGGGGCGGACAACGCCCGGGTGGAGGTGGATATGGACCAGCTGAATATGAGAAAGAAAAGCCTGTACGAGTACCGGGTGGTGATCTTTGACCTGGATGGCACACTGTACTATCAGAGACCATTCCGGCTGCGCATGCTCCGGCATCTGGCGGGGTATGTCATGGCACATCCCCTGCGGTTCAGGGATCTCCTGATCATCAAAACGTACCGGAGCGTGCGGGAGCGATGGGAGGACTGTGAGCGGGAATGCGAAAAGGATCCCGGATATGCAAAGCTCGGACTGGACGACAGGCAGTACCGGTATGTGGCGGATCGGATGAAAACGGATCCCGCCAGGGTGAAGAGGGCGACAGATCACTTTATGCTGGAGATGCCGCTCCGCTTTCTTGCGTCATACCGGGACGAGATCCTTGCGGGGGCGGTCGACAGGCTCCGTGAAAAAAACATAACAGTGGTTATATATTCGGATTATCCGGTGGAAAACAAATTGAGGGCGCTCGGGATCAGGGCAGACGCCTGTTATACATCGGCGGATGCGCGCATCGGCAGCATGAAACCGGATCCCAGGGGAATCGCCGTGATCCTGGAGGATCTCGGGTGTCCGGCTTCGGAGGCGCTGATGATCGGCGACCGGTATGAGAAGGATGGACTTGCCGCCGCGGGCTGCCAGGTCGACTATATCATCGTGGGCAAGAGCAGAAAAAAGCGGGCTGACATACATGCCCATATCTGGGCGTGACCGCATCAGCTGCGCCGCAGCCTGCGGTCGATCCGCGAGAGCACCTTCTCGACAGCCACGCCCATCGCGTAGATGATCAGGACGGAGGGCATAAACACCAGCCCATAGAGCAGCAGGTCATTGTAAGTCCTGCCATTCTGCGTCAGCAGGGCGGTCAGCGCCTTCATGCCATACCAGCTGACCAGGGAGTGTGCAAGGTACATGCCATAGGAATGCTGACCGCAGCTTGCAAGGAAGCGGCTTACAGGGGAGGTGAGCCGCTTCCTTTTATGCACTCGGGCGCTTTCGCCACGCTTTTCGATGCGGATCAGCGCTGCGGCAAGTCCGTGCGCGGCAAGCCCGGCAAGCGATGGGATCACGGCGTAGATCAGCGGCATGGGCGGGTACAGGAACAGCGCTGCGCAGAGAACAGCGGAGACGGCAGACAGCGCGGCGTACGCCGCGGGGGGAAGCGGGTCTTTATTTGGCTTATTCGGGTGTCCATGCTGGAAAAACAGCAGGATGCCCAGGCTGAAACAGGGGAGATGGTTGGTGAAAAAGTAGTACAGGAAGGTGTTGTTGCCCAGGGGCAGTTCTTCCTTTGATGCGCACGCGGATACAAAGTGCAGCAGCGGTATGTTCAGGATGAGAAGCAGCGCAGGGATGCCCGCCATGCACACGGATAGGCAGCCAGGACGGAGACTGGCATTGCGCAGCCTCTGAAACACTGCGTACAAGGGCGGGAATGCGATGTAGAGCAGGAAGGCGGTTCCGATGTACCAGCCGCCGGGGAACACATTGTTGACGGCGCCGGGGGAGAGTCCGTGCAGAAAAAGTATGTTTACCAGCAGGGCGCGCGGTTCCCTGTTCATGATAAATCCGGGAGAAAGGTGCAGAACATCCATGAGCAGTATGTTCAGCATCAGATTGACGATCATAAAGAACAGAAAGCCCGGCGCGAGCCTGAGATAGCGGCGCAGGAGGAGGCGCGGGATCCTGTCCCTGGAGGGATGCAGGTGCTGCCATGCATGGCAGAGTGAAAAACCCGACGCGAAAAAAAAGAGCTGACACCCCATCTGACCGAGATTGATGAGCTGGCGCAGCCCGGACATATCCTGCATGACAAAGTGCCGGTTGTGGACAGCGATGATCATGATGATGCCGATCCCTTTCAGGATGTCCAATGATTTTGATTTTTGATCCATGACCGCCTCCTGTGTGGCTGCCGTCACCGCTTTGGACGGATGCGGGCAGCATATGGCATGCGCGGCGAATGCATTGTGATCGTGACTGTGACGATCATCATGATTGCGGCGTATGTCATTGTGTACATGCCTGTGTGCTTTTTTGTGTATAGTTGATAGTGTACCACGTTTTTTGAAATTGTTACAGCAATTTATGCGATGTTTGTATATTTTATATTTGGATATTGATCGATCATACATATTTCTGGAGGGTGAAATGATTTCTGTATTGTTCAACTGGTTGTATATTGCGGTGACTTCTTTTCTGACAGGATTCGGGCTGTGCGCGCTGGTGCGCAGAATGGTGGGCTGCCGCGTGCGGGATATCGGGTGCATCATGGCGATGGGGCTGATGGCGGTCACTGTGTACGCGCAGGTGTTCAGTCTGTTCGGCGGAGTGGGCGCCGCCGCGAATCTCGTGCTCGCCGCCGTGTGTCTGGCGGTGGCAGCGGCAGGAAGGCGTCAGATCGCAGCGCTGCTGTCGGAGGCGTGGGCGGACAAGGGGGTGGTGTGGAAGGCCGTCATGGCACTGAGTGTCGTGATCTGGTGCTTCTGCACATCCCGGGGATATATGCACTATGACTCCGACCTCTATCACGCGCAGAGCATCCGGTGGATCGAGGAGTACGGTGTCGTGAAGGGGCTTGGCAATATCCATGTGCGGTTTGCCTACAACAGTTCGTTCTTTGCGCTGTCGGCACTCTACAGCATGAAGTTTCTGACGGGGCACTCACTCCATGCGGTCAACGGCTTCGTGGCGCTACTGCTCTGGGCGAAGGTACTGCCGCTCTTTTCCAGGGGGAGGAAGGGGGACGGCAGGACGCTGGTGACGCGCTTTGCAAGGCTTGGGGCGTTCTACTATCTGACGGTCATCTACAGTGATGTCGTGTCCCCTGCGTCGGACTATGTGATCATGTGCGTGGTGTTTTTTATCGTCATAAAATGGCTTGAACTGTTGGAGCGGGAGGAGGACAGCGCCGCGCCGTACGCGTTGCTGTGCGTTGCCGGCGTGTACGCCGTGTCTTTGAAACTGACAGCCGGGCTGATCCTGATCCTGACGGCAAAACCGTTCCTGATGCTGGTCAGGGAGAGGAGATGGCGCGACATCGGTGTCTATCTGGCGATGGGCGCTGTGACGATCGCACCGTGGTTTGCAAGGACACTGCTCCTGTCAGGCTATCTGCTGTATCCGTTTCCGGCGCTTGACCTTTTCGGCGTGGACTGGAAGATGGATGCCGCGGCTGCGGCACTCGACGCGGCGGAGATCAAGACGTGGGGCAGGGGGCTCAACAACGCGGCGCTGGTGGAGCTGCCCATATCAGAGTGGTTCCCCGGCTGGTTTCAGGGGTCGCTGCCTGCGATCGGCAAACTGCTCGTTCTGGCGGACATGGTCTGTCTGCTGCTGTTTGTCATACTGCTGGTGAGGCGGCCTGGCAGGAGGAAGGGCGCGGGGACGGACCGCCTTGCGGGCGGGCAGCTTCTTGTGCTTGCCGCAGTGGCTGCATCGTACCTGTTCTGGCAGTTTTCGGCGCCGCTGTTGCGCTACGGGTACGCGTATGTGCTGCTTGTGGTCATGATCACAGCGGGAATAGCATGTGATATTTTATGTGATATTTTCATAAAATACTTTCATAAACGGCAAAAAAGAGATATGATAAGAAAGACGGCTGTTCTTCTGGGCGCATTTGCGCTGTGGGCTTTCTCGGCGGTCAAGCTGGTGTCGCTTGTGCGGTACTGCTGCGGCGAGGCGGCAAAACCGATGTATGTGTGGCAGCAGGAGTATGGGAGCTATGCGCTGGAGTGCTATGAGGTGGAGGGCGTGACGTTCTATTACCCGGTGAGCGGTGACAGGACAGGGTACGACGCTTTCCCGTCAATCCCCAGACAGATTCCGATCGCGATGCGGGGAGAATCCGTGGCGGAGGGCTTTCGGAGCCGTCAGGAGGAGTAAATTTCGGGATCCATAATTTTGGGATTCATAAATAGTCAGATGCATATAGGAGGATTGAGGACGAATGATGAGACGTAATATTGTGAAAACAGGTTTGATCACGGCCTGCGCGGCGATGATGCTGTTTTGCCCGGTGTCCGTGTCGGCAGCGGAGCCTGCAGAAGCGGCGGCAGTGCCTGCGGAAGCCGGGGCTGATCCCGCACAGGCACTGCAGGTGCCCCTTCCGGTGGCACTGCCGCAGACTGCGCCGGTGGATCACGAGACGGCGCTGCTGCAGTCCGCGCAGGCGGAGGTCGTGCTCCGGGGGCTTGCGCTTGACAAGTATCACAACATCAATGTGCTCGGAGACTCGATCACGGAGGGCGTGGGTGCGAGAACGCCGGACAAGGCATACCCTGTGATCCTGTCAAAACTCACGGGCGCAAATGTCAACAACTATGGCCTGTCGTGTTCGAGGATCACGGACATTCCGGTCGGACTGTCCAATCCGCCCTCGTTCATCGACAGGATGTACGCGATGGACAAGACGGCGGATCTGGTGATCGTGTTTGGGGGCACCAATGATTTCTGGTATGGCGACTGCCCGATCGGAAACCGCACGGACACCAGCACCAGCACGTTCTACGGGGCGCTCAACACCATGATCCCCTATCTGAAAAATGCCCATCCGAACGCGGATATCGTCTTTGTGACGCCGTACCAGCAGAGCAAGGATGCCGATGAGACGCATACATACAAGAGAAGCACGTACAATAACTTTGGGACGGGGACGCTGAGCCAGTACCGCATTGCCATGCTTGACCGCTGTGCGTACTATGGAATTCCCGTGCTTGATCTGTATGCGGATTATGACCTGAACACGGTCGATAACCGGGAGGCGCTTGAGCGGTACGGCAACTATCTGTGCGACGGCTGCCACCTGAACAATGCGGGCTACAATCTGCTCGCGCGGAAGATCTATCAGTTCATCATGCAGGATTTTTCGACGTATGTGCCGGCATACACACAGATCAACGATATGGTGTTCGAGACGGCGGCGCTTCCCGCGCTGATCAGCGATGGGAACTTTGTCATGCCAAACGGTGGGGTGATCGTGAGCAAAGAGGGATTTGAGGTCGATCCCTCCATGCCGCTGCAGTATCTGTACCAGTGCCTCATTCTATCAGCGATGTATTGATTCGGAGGAAATGCGAAATGGGTGCAGTCAGAAAGTATTGGCATTTTGTGCTGGCGGGACTGATCTTTGTGCTGGAGGCGACGATCCTGCTGCTGTGCAGGGAAAATATTTATGTGGGCATCTGTGATAACCTGGATCTGTTCATCACACAGCTCAAGATGCTCCGGGACGGCGGCGCCTTCTTTGCCCAGGGGCAGGAGATGCCGATACTGGGAGGCATCGACAGAAATTATTTTCCGTCGGAGTTCTCCCTTTACAATCTGCTGTATCTGTTCCTGCCGGATATCTACGCCTACATCGCGGGCTATCTGCTGAAACTGGCGGCTGCGTTTGCCTCCTGCATACTGCTTGCAAAGTACGTGCTGCGGGAGCGCTACAGGACCTGCGAAAAGATCGTAGTCCTGGTCGCGGCTGCGTTTGCGCTGCTCCCGGTGTACCCCATGTATGCGCTCTGTTTTGCCTCGCTGCCGCTGATCCTCTATCTGCTGATCCGGCTGTACCGCAGACCGCAGTGGTGGCTTTTTGCGGCAGTCTTTTTGTACCCCCTCGTTTCGTACTTTACGTTTTTCGGTGCTTTTATCCTGGGATATCTGATAATAGCGATTGTTATCTTATGGATCAGGGACAAAAAACTGCCGTTATCGCTGGTCGGCGCGCTGGCGGCACTGGCGGCGGGGTTCGTGTGTTTTGAGTACCGGCTGTTCCGCGTGATGCTGCTGTCCGACGAGGAGACGATCCGAAGCACGATGGTGACGGCAAGCTACAGCCTGCCGGAGCTGTGGAACTGTTTTGCGGACGTGTTCCTGCATGGGTTCTCGCACGCGAAGTCGCTGCACACGTACTTTGTGCTCCCGGTATGCGCACTGTATTTTGTCTGGAACAATCTCAGGATCGTGACGGGCAGGAAGCCGGGAAAGCTGCACACGGATGTGTTCAACCTCACGGCGCTGTTCATCGTGTTCAACTGCGCGGTGTACGCGCTCTGGTTCTGGGAACCGCTCAGAAGCCTGGTGGAGACGGTTCTGCCGCCGCTGAAGGGATTCCAGTATGGGCGGACGATCTTCTTCAACGCGTTTGCGTGGTATTTCGCCTTTTTTGTCGCCGTGAAAAATGTCTTTGATAAGAAGCGGGTGATATCATATGTTGCCTGCGTTGTGGCAATACTAATTGTCGTGGGCACGCAGTGTGAGTACAGCGACTTCTATAACACATGTTATTGCAATCTCTACAAGCTGGTGAAGCACAGGGAGCCAAACCAGCTGAGCTACGGGGAGTTCTACGGCGGCATCTCGGAGGACAGCCTGATCGAAGGGATCAAGGCGGATATCGGTTATACGCCGGACAAGCAGGCGTGCGCCTACGGGTTTCATCCGGCGATGCTCTCCTACCACGGCATCGCGACGGTCGACGGCTACTGCGGCTACTACAGCCAGCGCTACAAGGAGGCGTTCAGGGAGGCGGTCGCGCCCACCCTGGAGGCGAATAAAAACTGGGAAGCTTACTACGACGACTGGGGATGCAGGGCATATCTTTTCTCGGCGTCAGGGCAGAATACGTATGATTTCGGGGCTTCCGCCGGAATGCAGCCGCAGGATATCCTGATCGATGCGCCGGCGCTCAGGGGACTCGGATGCGACTACATCTTTTCGCGGACAGAGATCACAAACGCCGCGGAGATGCAGTTGTGCTTGATTAATGTGTACAATGATGATAAAATGCCATACAGTGTATATCTGTATGCGCTATGATATTGATTTTATTATATAGAGAGGAAGACAAGATGAGCAAAGAGAGAGTACTGCTGTTTTATCCGCCCGGGGCGCTTTTCCAGCGGGGAGAGGACCGCTGCCAGCAGAATATCGATGACGGTTCCGCGCAGGCGATGCGCGCCTGCAATGACCTGGGGTACGCGGCTGCCATCCTGATGAAGGGCGGCTACGAGGTGCGGCTCCAGGATTACCAGACACAGGGCGACACATTCGACGACCTTCTGCGGGACATGGAGGACTTCAAGCCGGATATGGTCATGATGAGCATCACCAACACGACGATCTTTGATGATATCAAGGTCGTGAACGAGCTGAAGGAGCGGTATGATCCGATCGTCGTATTGAAGGGCGCACTGTTCTACGCCCCGGAGCAGGCGATGCTCGATATGCTCGACCTGTCCAACGTGGACTATCTGATCGGCGGTGAGATCGACTTCTGTATCGGCAAGATAGCGGACCACTGTTTTAAGGGGATCGGAAAGCCGGAGGAGATCAACAATATCCTGTACAGGGATGTGGATGGCAGGATCGTGCCCACGAGATTCCACGTGTGGGATGACGATCTCGACGCCCAGCCGTTCCCGGCGAGGGAGCTGATGCGCAACGAACTCTACATCCGCCCCGACACGAAGGAGCCGATGGCGACGATCCAGACGGCGAGAGGGTGCCCGAGCCAGTGCGTGTTCTGCCTCACGCCGGAGATATCCGGCAAGCGCGTGCGTTTCCGCAGCCCGCAGAATGTGCTCGATGAGATGATCGAATGCTACGAGAAGCACCATATCCGGAATTTTTTCTTCAAGGCAGATACGTTCACGATCGATCCGGCGTGGGTGAAGGAGATGTGCGAGCTCATCATCGGCTCGAGGATCTACGGCAAGATCGAGTTCACGGCGAACTCGCGCGTGCGCCCGCTCAGCAAGGAGACGCTGGCGCTCATGAAGAAGGCGGGGTGTTTCCTGGTGGCGTTTGGCTTTGAGTCCGGCAGCGACGAGATGCTCAAAACGATGCGCAAGGGCACTTCGGTCGAGGAGAACAGGCAGGCGGCGAGGTGGTGCAAGGAGGTCGGACTGAAATTCTGGGGGTATTTTGTGATCGGTTTCCCGTGGGAGACGAGGGAGGATATCCTGAAGACGAAAAAGCTTGTGATGGAGACGGATCCCGACTTTATCGAAGTCACGATCGCGCTTCCGTTTTACGGCACACCGATGTACGAGACCTGCAGGCAGGAAGGACTGCTCGAGAAATCGGTGCTCGGCAGTGATTTCTTCCACTCCAGCACAAAGGGGACCATGCATCTGACGATCGACGAGGTTATGAAGCTGCGCAGGGATATCCTGCTGGGCTTCTATCTGAGACCGAAGTACATTGTCCGGAGGATGGGCGACTGCGTGAAGGATCCGGGGATTTTCGTGCAGTATGCAAAGTATGGGCTGAAACTGGTGGTCAACCTGTTCAAGGCGAAATAATACAGGATAAAAGGGAATACGTGGTATGAGGGAAACGCGGAAGATGCGCCTGCCGGAATGGGCAACGGCAGGCGCAGCATTTATTTACTATTGGATCATGGCGCTCTACAAGCTCACGGAGGCACCGATCTGGCAGGACGAGTCGATGGAGTTTTACTGCTCCCTGCCTGTGAAGGGTGCGATCAGGGGGGTGACGGAGCTCGCCACCATGTATGAGCGGATGGCGTACATCCAGCAGCAGCCCCCGCTGTACAACTGGCTGATGTGCCTGTGGCTCCAGGTCAGTGAGGGGGAGTGGTGGTATCGCTTCTCGAGCGTTGTGTTTGGCTTTGTGGCGGCGGCAGGACTCTATTTTGTCATAAGGAAGCTATGTGACCGCTATATGGCGGCTTTTTGTGTTGTGATCTACTCCAGCATGTATATCCTCATGTACTACATCAAGGAGGCGTCGGAGTACGCACTGCTGCTCATGATCCTGTTCTGGCTGGTGTACGTGTGGTTTGAGATCTGTGACCGGCTGAGCAGCCGGCGGATACTGGTATTTACGCTGCTGTGTGTCCTGGCGGTCTTTGCGCATTACGGCGCAGCGTTTCTCGTCGTGCCTTTTGGGATCAGCGTGCTTGTGATGGCATTGCGCAGGAAGGACTGGCGCAGCCTGAGACTGGGCATTGGATCGTTTGTGGCAGCCGGCGGGCTTGGCGGCGGGCTGCTGCTGTACTTCTTTGTCCTGCCGCAGGCATCGAACCAGAACTCCACGCTGTTTTCGGAGAGTGCGATTCTGATCGAGAAGGGGAACATCCTCTACGACTTTTTCTACAGTCTGATGTGGGTGTTCAAGTGGAGCACGATCGATATCGACAGGGACTGGGAGAAGATCTGGTGGCTCATCATCGCGGCGATGGCAGTGATCGGGCTCATCATCGTGTTTGTGGCGGCAAAGACCAGAAGAACAGCGTATCGGACGTTTCTCTACTGCAACATCGCCGTCTACATGATCTACTACGTAGTCACGAAGCTCAACCTCTACGCCTACGGGTGGTACGGCAACCGCTACAATATGTTCCTGTTTCCGCTGTGGTTCGTGCTGATCGCCGTGTCGCTGTACGAGTTTGTGATGATCCTGCGGCAGAGCGGCAGCCGCTTTATCGCGGGAAGCGGCGTGCGGATCGTGCAGACGGGACTGGTGCTTGCCGGGATCGTGTACTGTCTTTATGGCGACTACCGCATCAAGTGCCACTGGGCGAAGATGGATCTGCGGACGGTGGTTGCGGCGTGGTATGCGCAGGACGGGTATCAGCTCCCCACGCTGCTCGACTATCATCAGCGGTATGGATTCACGTACTATTTTACGCACAATGCGGAATATGACGAGTCGCAGTGGGAGAACATCCGCTACAACGATGTGGTCGAGACGTTTTCCGCGAGGGGGACGCAGGTGTGGAAGGACTATCTGGACACGGTCTACAGCGGGGATGTCCCGGATGAACTGTATCTGGTGACAGGGCAGTGGAACGACTTTGTGGACGCTTTCGTGGAGCTTGGCTACGAGGTGGAGCCGGTGGTGGACACGACGGCGAAGCTGTACCGCCTGACAAGATAAAAAGAGGGCATCTTATGATCATCATACACGTCATGGGAGGGCTTGGAAATCAGCTTTACCAGTATGCATTATATGAAAAACTGAAATATCTCGGAAAAGATGTCAGGCTGGATCTGTATGCCTACAAGGAGGCGGCGGGCGAGGACAGGGAGTGGCGCGCGCTGGAGCTGGAGTGGCTCGACGCGCTGCAGTACGAGGTCTGCACGGCGGATGAGCGGCGGCGCTTTCTGGACAACAGCATGAAGTTTGCAGACCGCGTCAGAAGGAAGCTCACGGGCAGGCGGGATAAGACTGTCACGGAGCGCGCGGACTACATGCCCGAGATCTTTGCGATGGACGACGTGTACCTCTACGGCTTCTGGGGGTGTGAGCGGTATTATGCGGATATCCTCCCGCTGCTGCGGGAGAAGATCCGGTTTCCCGCAAGCGCGGATCCGCGCAACCGGGAGCTGGCGGAGGCGATCGGGCATGAAAACGCGGTGAGCCTCCATATACGGCGCAAGGATTATCTCACCGTGGCGGATGGGAAGCGGTATATGGGCATCTGTACGGACGCGTACTATGCCAGCGCGGTCGGCTATATCACGGAGCGGGTGGAAAATCCTGTGTTCTATATCTTCTCGGACGATGCGGCGTACGCGCGGGCGCACTACAGTTCGGACAACATGCATGTGGTGGACTGGAATACCGGCAGGGAGAGCCTGCATGACATGGAGCTGATGAGCCGCTGTAAGCACAATATCTGTGCGAACAGCACGTTCAGCATCTGGGGGGCGCGGCTGAACCCAAATCCGGACAGGATCGCCATACGCCCGCTGCACCACGACAACTATGAGTCGGCGGATGCGGAGACGATACGCGAAAACTGGCGCGGCTGGGTGCTGATCGACGCGGAGGGAGAGGTATGTTGAATCGGAAAACAGAGGAGCGGAAACGGAGCAGGGTAGGATGATGCAGGGTGAGGAAGAGCAGGATCTGATATCGGTCATAGTGCCGGTATACAATGTCGAGAAGTATCTCGACCGATGTGTGGAGTCCCTGCTGGGGCAGACATACCGCAGTCTGGAGATCATCCTCGTGGATGACGGCTCCACGGATGGCTGCGGGGCAATGTGTGACGGGTATACGCGGAGAGACAGCCGCGTCAGGGTGATCCACAAGCGGAATGGCGGTCTCTCCGACGCGAGAAATGCGGGGCTTGCGGTCGCGTCGGGCAGCTATATCGGCTATGTCGACAGCGACGACTGGATCGAGCCGGACATGTATGCGCGCATGCACCAGGCGTGCGCGGAAAGCGACGCGCAGCTTGCGGTGTGCAGGTATTTCAGCGAGTACAGGGACAGAACCGTGTCGGGCGGCAGCGGCAGCGTCGTGCCGCTCTCGCGGGATGCGCTTTTGCGGATCTATATCGGCGGGCACGACGAGTATATCATATACAATTCCGTGTGGAGTAAGCTCTTCCGAAGCGATCTTGTCAGGGGAATGGTCTTTCCAAAGGGGAGGAACTCGGAGGATATCGTGTACACGACGCGCGCCTTCTGCAGGGCGGAGCGCGCAGTCTATCTGGACCAGTGCTTTTATCACTATGTGCTGGACCGCGAGGGGAGCATCATGAACGCGGCGCGGGGGGATCGGATGTTTCGCGACGAGATCCCGTTCTGGCGGGAGCACATTGCCTGCATCCGGGAGATGGTCTCCCCGCAGATGGCGGATCTGGCGGGGTATCACTTTCAAAGACGATTGTTATTTTATTATGTCGACGCGTGCAGCGCAGGGAACGAGGAGATCAAGAGAGGGCTTGTCGCGGAGCTGAGGAAGGACAGGGCTGAGATGGACCGGATCTATGACAGCGGGATCGCGTCGAGAGGGGACAGGATGCGCCGCAGGCTTTTTTTCCTGTCGCCGGCGCTCTACGCTGCGGCGGCCCGCCTGTATGAGAGGATCGTGATCCCGCTGCGGCGCAGGAATGTCACTATGGAGGAATGAAATGGATATGATTAAGAAAATGCGCTACATCCTGGACAGGCGCCAGAAGATGCAGATCTGCTTTCTGGGGATGCTGATCTTTGTCGGCGGTCTGCTGGAGACGGTGAGCGTGTCCGGTCTGCTTCCGGTCGTGTGGGTGATCATCGATCCCGCAAAGGCGCAGGAAAACAAGTATGTCCGGCTTTTGATGGAGGTTCTGCACACCGACAGCATAGAGGGATTCATCGTGCCGCTCCTCGCGGCGATGATCCTGCTGTATACGCTCAAAAATGCCTTTATGCTCTTGCTGGCGAACGAACAGAACAAATTCATCGCACACAACAGAAATAAGCTGATCAGCCAGGTGCTCCGCGAATTTCTGAACAGACCGTACGAATTTTATCTCGATGCGGATATCCCGACGGTGTTCCGACTGACAGACAGTGACATCCCGAATGTGTTCAACATCCTGATGGCGATGATCTCACTTGTCTCGGAGGCGGTGGTGTTCGCGCTGCTCTGTGTCGTGATGGTCGCGACAGACTGGAAGCTTTTGGTGTTTCTGGTCGTGGTGTTTGGCTGTCTCTCGGTGCTGATCCTGAAAGTGATGAAGCCGCGCCTGTCCAGACTGGGGGAGAAGAATCTGGCGATCCAGTCAAGGATCGCAAAGTGGAGGATCCAGGCGATCTACGGGATCAAGGATGTCAAGGTGCTCCACCGGGAAGCTTTCTTCGCGGACAATTACGAGAGCAGCGGCAAGATCGGCGCGGGGTACAGCAAGCGCTATGCCGTGATGAACAACACGCCCAGGCTTTTGATCGAGACGATCTTTATCGCGAGCATATTGGGATATATCATACTCTACATTCTCGCGGGCAATGATGCCTCCACGCTCGTCCCGATCCTGACGGCTTTCGGCGTGGCGGCGATCCGCATGATGCCGAGTGTCAACCGCATCAACACGTACATGACGGACATTTCTTATTTTAGACCGTGTCTGGACTATGTGTACGAAAATATGAACATCAACGAGATCAGCAAAAAAAACAACCAGACGCTAAAGCCTGTCGACGCCGCAAAGACGATGGCGCTCCGGGACCGGATCGAGCTGAGGGATATCGTGTACGCCTATCCCAACACGGACAAGCTGATCTTTGACCACGCGGATATGGTGATACCGTGCGGCAAGTCTGTCGGCATCATGGGACCGTCGGGCGCGGGGAAATCGACGATCGTGGATATCCTGTTAGGGCTTTTGAAAGTCCGCACAGGATCGATCCTGTGCGACGGGGTCGACATCTTTGACAATTATCCGGCGTGGCTCTCACGGATCGGCTATATCCCGCAATCGATCTATCTCGTGGACGAACCGATCCGGAACAACATCGCGTTTGGCATCGCGGACAGCGAGATCGATGACGCGCGCATCTGGGACGCGCTGGAGGAGGCGCAGCTTGCGGCGTTTATCAGGGGACTTCCCGAGGGGCTCGACACGGCGATCGGCGATCGGGGCGTGCGGCTCTCGGGCGGGCAGCGGCAGCGGCTCGGCATCGCGAGGGCGCTGTATCACAACCCCGAGATCCTTGTGTTTGACGAGGCTACATCCGCGCTCGACAATGAGACGGAGGCGGCAGTCATGGATGCGATCAACAGCTTCCACGGCAGAAAGACGATGATCATCATCGCGCACCGGTTAAATACGATCGAAAAATGTGATATGATATATAAGGTGGATGCGGGGAAGATCACGCGGACGGTATTGTAAGGAGAGGGAATGGAGCAGAGACCAATTATCGCAACAGAATTACTGAGGGGGCAGGGGCTTGGAAACCAGCTGTTCTGCTATGTCACGGCGCGGTGCATCGCGATGCGCAACAACTGCGATTACAGTATCCTGGGCAGTGAGACGCTGGCAAACAACATCCACAGCCAGTGCGGTCTGTATTTCATGGATCTGGAGTTTGGCGTCCCGGCGGAAAAGAAAGACTTTTCGCGGGTCTATCACGAGAGGGAGGACAGGCTGTACGTGGCAAACTCCAGGCACGACATCGAGCACGGCGCGTACATTACGGGCACGGACGAGACGCTCCTGAACCTGAACGCGGACGGCGTGCGGGAGAATGTGCTCGCATACGGAAATATGCAGTCGGAGGACTATTATCTGCCCTACAAGGACGAGATCAGACAGTGGCTGCGCGTGAAACCGGAGTACGACTGCTATGAGTACAGTCAGGATGACCTTTGTGTCATCCATCTGCGCTGCACGGACTACATGGACTCCCCGGAGCTCTTTCTGGAAAAGAAATACTGGATCCACGGGATGGAAAATATGAAAAAGATCAATCCCGCCATGCGTTTCATGATCATCACCAACGATGTCCGGGAGGCGCAAAAGCTGATACCGGGCGTAGCGGCATACAATTTTGACCTCGCCAGGGACTACGCGATCATCAAGAATGCAAAGTATCTGCTGCTTGCAAATTCCTCCTTCACCTATTTCCCGGCGTTTACGAGCACGACGGTCAAAAAGATCATCGCGCCCAAGTACTGGGCAAGGCACAACGTCTCCGACGGGTACTGGGCGTCGGAGCAGAATATCTATGAGGGCTGGACATACCAGGACAGGCAGGGAAGGCTCTTCTCGGCGGAAGAGTGCAGGGAGGAACTTGCGCGGTACAAGAAGGACTCCCCGGTATATGCAGGGCGGAACCAGCCGATCGCAGACGGGGAGAAAGAGCGGGCGTACCGCAGGGCGCAGTGCTATTACAGGCGGTATCGTCTGAGCCGTTACTGGCACGCTGCAAAGCGGAAGATCAGGCGGGTGTTTTCGAGGTAGCATGTTATTTTAAAGCGTTATTTTATGGTGTTATTTTAAGGTGTTATTTAATAAAAAGTCTTGTTTTACAGGATTTTTCCGCATTTTTTTATGGAGGTTTCATGGGAGATACGGGAACGGGGAAGCGCAGGCTCCCCAACGTGACGCTGGCGGCGATGACGAGCGTCAATATCAGGGCAACCATCCGGGCGATGCAGTACAGCATGCGCGGCATTGAGTTCGGCGATGCGGTGCTGATCACACACAGGAGGCCGCTCGGACTGCCGGGCGGGATCCGGTACAGCCACACGGACAGGCTGTCTGATATCGATGCCTTTAACTACAAGATGGTCTACGAGCTGGGGGATCACATCCGCACGGACTTTGCGCTGATCGTCCACGCGGACGGCTTTGTCGTGCACCCTGAGATGTGGCGGGATGAATTTCTCGATTACGACTACATCGGTGCGCCGTGGCCGCTTCCGCCGGAGGGCGATACGACCACGTACCGCGACCGGGATGGGAACATCTGCCGCGTGGGGAACAGTGCCGGTATCCGCAGCAAGCGCCTGATGGAGTTTCCAAAGAAAGCGGGCGTTCCCTGGGAGGGCGAGTACGCGTACGGCAGGATGTGGTACTACGAGGACGGTTTTATCTGCTGCAAGATCCGCCATCTGCTCGAGGCGGAAGGTATGCGGATCGCCCCGCTCGAGGTGGCAAAGTATTACAGCCACGAGAAGATGATACCGGAGGTGCAGGGGATCACGCCGTTTGCCTTCCACAAGTGGGAGGGGACCAACGCGCAGTACCCGAACTTTATCAGGGAGCCTGCCGTCAGGCGCGCGAAGCGGTTCGTCAAAAAAGCGATGGGGAAGCGGCATTCATGAAGCGGCATTTATATTTGATAGAGGTGCGGCAGCAGAAGACAGGGAGGGTTGACACAGATGGTTTACGATTGTTTTCAGTTTTTTAACGAGCTGGATATTCTGAAAATACGGCTGAACGTACTTGCCCCTGTGGTGGACAGGTTTGTGATCAGCGAGGCGACGGAGACTTTTTCGGGGATAAAGAAACCGCTGTACTATGAGGAGAACAAGGAGCTGTTTGCCGCGTTTCAGGACAGGATCATCCATGTGGTGGTGGACGACACACCGCAGGGGGATACGCACTACAGGGACACTTTTCAGAAAAATGCCGTGACAAGGGGCTTGAAGGACTGTACCGACGACGACATTGTGATATTCAGCGACCTGGATGAGATACCGAATCCCGACAAGATCCGGGAGATCCTGCAGGATTTTCAGGCGGACAGGATCTACCACTTTGCGCAGCGGCTGTTTTACTGCTATCTCAACATGGAGGAGGTCTCGGGCAGCCTGCTGTCCTATGCGGGGGAGTTTGAGGGCGTGGCGCAGAAGAAGTGGATCGGGACGAAGATGCTCAGCTACAGGCTTCTGCGGGAACAGAACCTGCTGCTCGGGGAGCTGCGGTTTCCGGAGCGCAAGGAGATCGGGATCCGCGTCGACGACGGCGGCTGGCATTTCGGCTATATGGGCGGTCACGGCGAGAAGGACATCCGGAAGCGCGTGCAGGAAAAAGTCATATCGGCAGCGCACCAGGAGTACAATTCAAGGCATGTGTTATCGAATGTGACAGACCAGATCAAGGACGGCAAGGACATCTTCGGAAGGCGTGCACAGTTTGTCCGGTGTGAGATCGACGGGAGTTTTCCACAGTATATCAGGGAGCACCAGGACGAGCTCGGCTTTCTCATCATGCGCGAGGAAAAGGGTGCCAGAAAGGCATTCCGCAGAGCGAAGGTGATCATGAAAAACACCTGCTATCAAGTTTTTGTGGCGATAAAGCGGGCGGGAAGAAAGGTTATCGGGAGATAAATAACGATGGTTTCTATATGTGTTCCCTGTTACAATAACAGAGATGAGGTGGAGCGTCTCCTAAAATCCATATACAGCCAGGATTACACGGATTTCGAGGTCAACCTGTCGGATGACTCGACGGACGATGAGACTGCCAGGCTGGTGGAGACGTGTTATCCGAAAGTCAACTACAGACACAACAAAAAGCCGTATGGACATATCTTCAACTGGAATGTGGCGATCCGGATGGCAAAGGGCGAGTACATCAAGGTCATGTTCAGCGACGACTGGTTCACGGACAGCACAAGTCTCGGGGCGTATGTGGCGCTCCTCGACGAGAATCCGGATGTCCTGCTTGCGTTCTCGGGCAGCAGACAGGTGATGCTGGACGGGCAGGATATCAGCGCCATGCACCATGTGACGGCGGCACATCAGAAAAATTTTTATGACCGTGCCGCGGAGGAGGGGTTTATCGAGCGTCTGGGCAGCGACTACAGAAATCTCTTTCTCGGCAACCAGATCGGCGCGCCGAGTGCCGTGATCTACCGCAGGGGCAGCAAGCTGACGCTCTTTGACGAGCAGAGCAACTGGGCGTCCGACATGTTTTTGTATTTTGACCTGTTTGAGAAGTGCCCTGCCTTCGCGTACACGCGTAAGCCGCTGGTCTCGATCGGTGTCCACGAAAAACAGTACACGGAGAGCTTTACAGAGAAGGACATGCGCATTTACAATGATTACAGATACATGTATACAAAGTACCGGCTGCGGGAGAGCCAGGCGTGCAGGGAGTACTTCACGGAGCGGTTCCTCATGAAATACCATATGGGGTACGGGGAGGCGCGGGCGCTCGGCATCGGCAGGGATCTGTGGATGCGCAAGTGGATCGCGGAGCGCAGGGCGACGGTACAGTGCTTTGTCAAAAGCCGTCTGAGCCGCCTCAAACATGCAGAACACAACGGTCGATAGTCTACCCGGATCAGGGTCTCTCGCGGCGCGAAGGATCCCGGGAGCCTGTTTGATATAAAAGGAGATGGAAAAATGAGCCATATTCGAACCAAGACGATCGGCGAGGCATGCTTCTGGCTCGGTCTGGTGATCGAGATCCTGATCGTGATCGTCGACAAGAGCGCCTACACCAATCCGCTGGAAAGCCAGCTCTTCCGCCTGACGTTTCTGTTGTTTTGCATCAAGATCGCACTGACGAAGTACTCGGCGGGAGAATGGCTGTGCATGCTGCTGTTCGGCGCTGTCATGTTCGTGTCGTACAGGATCAATGAGCGGGATGAGGCGGTGCGGATCATCGCTTTCATCGCGGCGTGCAAAGGGATGGATATCAAGAAGGTGATGCGGGTGGTATGCTGGGTGACATTCGCGGGCTGCGCTGCGCTGGTGCTCCTGTCGGTGACAGGGATCTACGGGAAGGTCGCGGTCACTGCCAACTTTGGCAGGGAAGTGCAGCCGGGACAGTTTGAGGAGACGCGCTACGTGCTGGGCATGGGACACCCCAACGCCCTGCACTGCATGTTCTGGATGGTCGTCGTCCTGGCAGTCTACAGCTATGCCGATGTGCTGAGATGGTATCACTATGCGCTGTTCATGGCGCTGAACTTCGCCCTGTATAGCCTGACAGGTTCAAGAACGGGTGTTATTGTATGCTTTCTGTTCCTCGCGTCATCGTTCGTGATGCGATACTGCAGAAAATGCAGGGAGTGCAGGGGCATCTATATCCTGGGCGCCGTGGCGGTGCTGGGCTGTGTCGTGTTTGCGGCGGTCTTCTCGCATCTGGAGAACACCTACGACACCGTGGACACCCTGGTGCACAAGCTGGACAGCATGCTCAACGGCAGATACCAGAGCTGCTATGCGGTCGAGGCGGCAAGGCTTGAGAACTGGAAACTGTTTGCAGCCCCGGAGAATATCGAGTACTTTGATGCGGGATTTGTGCGGCTGTTTTACTGGTACGGGATCATTCCCGGGCTGATCTACGTCGGCATGAATTTTTATCTGTTATATCAAAGTTATAAAGAAAAGGATCACGTTCTCTTCACGATGCTTGTGACGTTTGCGGTATTCAATCTGATGGAGGCGCACTTCATATCGGTGTATATCCTGAGGAATTATCTCCTGGTGCTGATGGGGTATTACTGGTACCAGCCGTTTGCGCGCAGGCATCCGCGCGAGATATATTTTTGGCAGGTCAGGGATCTGCCGGGAAAGGCATAAAAATGAAACTGGTGAGTGTAGTTGTGTTCGCGTACCGCTCGGCGGAGACGATCGTCGAGACGCTTGAGAGCATAAAAAGACAAACATATCCAAACATCGAGCTGATCATCACGGACGACGGCTCCCCCGACGATACGGTGCCGGTGGTCCGAGACTGGATCGCAAAAAACCAGGGTGCGCTGACAGCCATAAAGCTTGTCACCTCAGACAAAAATACGGGACTCCCCGCGAATATCAACAGGGGGCTGCAGGCGGCGGGGGGTGCGTACTACAAAGGGATCGCCGGCGATGACCGCATGACGGAGGATGCCATTGAGCACTATGTGCGGTTTTGCGAGGCGCATCCGGGCGTGTTTCCGATCGCGAAGGTGCGGCTGTTCAATGACAGGAATCCCGACGCAGTGTACAGCGATGTGCAGGCGTACTGTGACAGGTGTTATGAATTTGCGCAGAAGGATTACAAGGAACAATATAGGCTGTTATTGATCCAGAACAGGATCGTTGCGCCGTCCGCGACCTTTTATCCGATGGCGTTTGTCAGGAAGGTGGGCGGTTACGACGAGTGCTACAGGTGGTTCGAGGATTATCCGATGAATCTGAAAGCGATGCACGCGGGCTACCGGTTTGGACTGCTGGACAGGCAGCTTGTCTGGTATCGCATGTCCGACAGTTCGGTGACGGCGTCAAGCCTCTCGAAACTAAAAAAGACGGAGATGAAGCTCTTTTTCAGAAAAAAGTTCTGGTACATGTTCCAGAACGGGATGGGGTGGGAGGCTGTCAAGCAGTGCAAAAGCTGGGCGAAGGTGGCGCTGAGCAGATCGGTGTGATCGCGGAAAAAGTATAATATGAATACGGTGTATAAAGAGGGTACGCAAAATGAATATATTGATAATACCTGGCTTTTTCAGGACGAAGGACAGACCGACGATCGGCAGTTTCTTCTGGGATCAGGCGCGGGCGCTGAAGCGTGCAGGTCACAATGTAACCATTTTATACAGTGACACATACTCAGTAAAGTGTGTCCGGGAATATATATCATACGCGGAAGCGGCATCGGAGGAGTGCGAGGGGATCAGGATATGCCGCATGCGAATATTTTGTCCCCTGAAACATGGCATGGAGGGGCATCGCGAAGCATTTGCGAGGGGGATCGGGCAGTTGTATGACAGATATGATCTTGCAGAGGAGCGCGTCGATGTGATCCATGCGCACTGCTGCGTGTGGGCGGGATATGCGGCGATGAAGCTGTCTGAACGGACAGGGATTCCGTATGTGATCACAGAACATGCGACGCTGTTTGAACTCCACAGGGATCAGATCAGCAGATCGAACGACCGGCACATCAGAGAGGCTTTTGGGAAGGCGGCAAAGGTGATCTGTGTAAGTCGCGCATTTGCAAAAAAGATATCGAAATACAGGACATCGGATGACATTGAAGTGATCGGAAATGTTGTTGATTTTGATCGGTTCAGGATCTGTGACAATGAGTCCCACAGTGGAATGCGGTTTCTGACGGTCTGTTATATGAATACCGAAGACCAGCTCAGGAAAAAGGGAGTCGATGTCCTTCTGGGAGCCTGGAAAGATTTTTCCGGAAAACAGCCTGCGGCAAGACTGCTGATCGGCGGCGATGGACCGGCAAGGCAGAAAGCAATGGAGTGGTGCAGGAATTATGGTGTGGAATCGTCGGTAGACTTTACAGGGGCGTTGAGCCGTGAGCAGGTTGCGGCGCGGATGCAGGCGTGCGATGCGTTTGTGCTTCCGAGCCGTTACGAGACATTCGGTGTTGTGTATATAGAGGCCATGGCATGCGGAAAGCCTGTCATAGCGGCGGCAAACGGGGGACCGGATGACTTTGTGACGGAGGACAACGGGATATTGATCCCCCCGGATGACACAGGGCGGCTTGTGCAGGCTATGGAACAGATGGTACAGAAGATGCAGGATCAGAAGGCATACGATGCGGAAGTGATACGCAATTCTGTCCGGGAGAGATTTGGCGGGCAGGCGATCGCAGGACAGCTTGAACGCGTATATGAGGCTGTAGGGGCGGGCTCTTGAATATAGCTGCGCATGCCATGATAAAGCAGGGCGCGGATCCGGGAGAGAACAGGGTTGGCAAGGAGGGAGCAGATGATCATAGCTGTAAATTATGCAGATAAAAAATTTCGGAGGGCACAGAAGCTCAACAGCAGGACAGCAGGGCAGTGGGGGGCAGACCGGGTGATCGAGTACGGGCCGGATGACATTGACGAGGCGTTCCGCAGACGAAACAAGGAGATCCTGGACACACCGAGAGGCGGCGGGTATTATCTCTGGAAGCCGTACTTCTACAGAAAGGCATACGATGAGCTGGGGGAGGGTGACTATCTGGTCTATATTGACTCAGGCGCTGTCTACATCAATAAAATCCAGTACCTTATCGACTGCATGGAGCAGGAGGAGACACCGCTCATGATCTTCTCATTGGAGCGGGAGCGGATCGAGAAGGGGAACACAAAGCGGGATGCCTTTGTGCTGACAGGCTGTGACGAGGCGCGATACACTGATACGCCGCAGTCGATCGGCGGGTATTTTGTCTGCAAAAAGGCTCCCGAGGTGAAGGCATACCTCGACGAAGTGCTGCATTATGCGCAGGATATCCGCATCATCTCCGACAAGCCAAATGTGATGGGACTGCCCAATTATGCGGAATTTGCGGATCACAGGCATGATCAGTCCGTGATCTCACTGATGTCCAAGAAATACGGATTTAAGAGATTCCGCGATCCGTCCCAGTTCGGAATGACGAACCGCTATGAGACGGAGGTGGAGCGGCGCAGCACCTATCCGCAGATTGTCGATTCACATCGATTGAACGCGGGAAGCCTTCTGGAGGTTCGTTTCCGCAGAACCAGGGCAGTCCGCAAAATTTCCGGGTTGATGAGTAAAGTAAAGCGCAGGCTGGGAGGGGTAAGATGACACGAAAAGAGAAGTGGATCCGGTATGAAAAGCGGTGGAAGTGGAGAGATTTTTATTTTAACAAGTGTCTGAGACGCCATGGCATGCTCAAATATTTCCACAGGGAACCCGTCATGCCGCACTACGCAAAAAAATGGGTGATGTCGTCAGCGAAGACGAACGATTATATCTATCGGAAGATCATGGAAGGAAAGCCCTTTATGGCATGTCGTTTCGGAAACACAGAGCTACAGACGGTTGTGGGTTACTTGAAGATCAAGTACAAGGGACACAGTGCGGAGGACGACGCGTATCTGGATAAGTGGTTTACCAGGCTCGGACAGGGAGCAGGATTTTTCCCGGTGGATCAGCAATATCTGGAGCGTTTTTCGGAGCTTCTTCTGGAGTCGGGGGCAAATGCGGACCTGCTCGCAATGTGGCATCTGAATATGGAGGACTTTATCATTGAGGAATTTGCTCCGAATGCAGATCTGACATTCTTGTTCCGGTTAGAGCCCTGGCTTGCGCCCAAAAGACCGTGGACAGCTGCCCTGGCAGGAAAAAGAGTCTTAGTGATCCATCCGTTTGAAAGGTCGATCCGGGAGCAATATAAAAGGCGCGCGTTGATCTTCCCGGACACGGAGATCCTGCCGGAATTTGAATTGAGGACTTTAAAAGCCGTCCAGACAATATGCGGTATCAGGGATGAACGGTTTGTGACGTGGTTTGATGCGCTTGACTATATGTGTGAGCGGGCGCTCGAAATTGATTTTGATGTCGCAATCATCGGGTGCGGGGCCTATGGAATGCCGCTGGCATCAAAACTAAAAAATGCGGGTAAACAAGCAATCCATCTGGGAGGGGCGACGCAGCTGCTGTTTGGCATCAAAGGGAATCGGTGGGAAAACGGTTATCCGACAAAGATCGCGACTTTTTTTAATGATGCGTGGGTCAGGGCGTCAGCTGAGGAGACACCACAAAATGCATACACGGTAGAGAGAGGATGCTATTGGTGATGATAAAGGAGAGAACAAAATGTCAGAGCTGCTGGTGACAGTCCTTACGCCCTGTTTTAACAGCGGGAGGACGATCGAAAAGACATTGACATGTATCGAGAACCAGACCTACAAAAACATAGAGTATATCATTGTCGACGGAGGTTCGACGGACAATACTCTGGAACTGATCGAACGGCATCGCAGCAGGCTTCCTGAAAAACTAACGGTCATATCCGAGAAGGACAACGGGATTTACGATGCCATGAACAAGGGGATCAGACTTGCAAAGGGACATCTGATCGGTATTGTGAACAGTGATGATTATTACGAAAAGGATACAGTGGAACAGATCGTAAAACATTTTGGTAAGAATCGATATGAGGTTGTCTACGGCATGCAGCGGACATACCTTGATGAAAAAGAAAAAGCAGTCGTTATCTATCATCACGATTTCCTGCCACAGCAGATGATCACCCATCCGACCTGTTTTGTGACGAGGGACACGTACGAGCAATTTGGCGCGTTTGACACGCAGTACCGCTCCGCGGCAGACTATGACTTGATGCTGCGTTATTTTATGAGCGGGGAAGTCGTATTCACACCAGTATATCGCGTGTTATCTAATTTTCATCTCGGCGGTATGTCGAGCAGCCAGACGGGGGTGCGCGAGAATGCCCTGGTCCGGTTCCGGTATGGGTATCTGTCAAAAAGGAAATATTGGTTTGTGGTGATGAAGAGTCATATATATGAACTGCTTCATAGAAAGTAGACGGGGGGATATGAGGTGAAAGAGAAATTTAATTCGATCGATCTGTTTAAATTTTTGCTGGCGATCGTGGTAGTTGCATTTCATACGAATCCCTTTGTTGACTGCAAAAGTATTCTGGTCAACGCGATCGTCATGATCATAGCGGACATGACAGTGCCGTTCTTTTTCATGGCGTCAGGGTATTTCCTGGCATTGGGGTGGGGAGAGACCTGCCAGCAGCGCGAGCGATATATCTGTAAGACACTGGTTTCTACGTTCAGCCTGTATACACTTTGGACATTGCTGAGTTTGCCATTGACGATCTATGGGTATGCAGTCTCTGGAAATAGTATCGTGCAGTGTATACTGTCGTATGTAAAATATTTTTTCTTTATCGGCAAGCTGTACAATTCATATCATTTGTGGTATCTTCTGGCGATGATCTATGCGCTGCTGGTGATGTGGATATTGATCCGTAGAGGAAAGGGTACGCGGCACATTCTGATTGCAGGGATCTGTTTTTACGTGATATATCTGCTGTTTGCGTGGATCAGACAGAGTGATGGTGTCGGCGGAGTACTGGCAGCTGCCGGTAAAATGTTTGACTATGTTTTTAACAATGGCGGCGTATTTACGGGAATGCTGTACATGGGCGTTGGAATTTTCATCAGGGAGCATCGGGTGTGCCGTCCGCTGGTCGGCGTGGCTGGCATTGCAGCGGGGATTTTACTAAGATATACTGTGTCGCAGGAGCTGGGTACGATTTTTTCATCAGTTATGCTCTTCACACTCGTACTCAATATGAAACTTCCTGATCACCCCTGTTATTTTATCATGAGGAGACTGAGTAAATACATATATCTGCTGCATTTACTTTGTTTTTCGTTTTACACTTTCGTCGTGATACGCCAGCCCAATAAACTGGGTGTCGATTCGTTTTTTGTGACGATTACGCTGGCTGTTCTGATCTCGGCATTGATCATAGCAAGAGGAAAAAGGAAAAAAGGAGCGCGGTAGCATGAGTGGCTATAGATCCCATGTATTCAGGTAAATTAAGGCACTATCAGTTAGATTCTTTTCAAATCGATTTTGCTGAGAGGTTCGTGGGGAAAAAAGTGGATAATATTTTGGGATTAGGAACCAGGAATTCAGCGCCGCTCCGTTTAAGATACCGGGAGCAAAAGGTCAGGTTAAGAACTCCATCCCATGAGATGTGATGATAAAATGTACCAAAACGCTCCCGCATATTATACTGGCTTTTGGCAGTCATATCAATATTTTGACCAGTATTATGAGGATATAAAAAGACAGTTTCAGTTAAAAAAACAATTTAGTTCACAAGGGAAAAAGTACTTAGATAAAATCCAAACAAAGTTCAATGTGGAGGGGGAGGCGTCAATGAAGCTTGCAGTGATATCACTCAACACAGAACAGAAGAACCTGAGCAAATACTACAATTCGCAGGCAGAAGGCATGGCGAAAGCATTTGCGGCAATGGGGCATATCGTGTCCGTCTATCATCTCATACCGGATCTGGCTCAGGGAGAGGAGATCGTTCAAAAGGGAGGGATCAGGGTCATATATCTAAAGTGCCGCCATATAGGAAAGCATGCATTTGTGGATACAGCCATGCTGGACAAAGCTGCAGCATGCTATGTCACAGCGTCGGACAACTATCTCTTCCTTGGCAGATTTTACAGATGGTGTACACAGAACCATATCCTGTGCCTGCCCTACATCGGCGTGGTTCAGAGCAACAATGCGTCCGCGTGGAAGCGCAGGCTCGTGGATCTGTTTTGCGATAATATAAAATATTACAAAAAGATTCCTACCATCGTCAAAACACCCGCGCTCGCCGCCAGGCTGGAGGAGCAGGGAGCGCGGGAAATATACACAGTCCCCGTCGGGCTTGACAAATCACTTCTAAAAGAGGATTATTTAAGTTATGACACAAATAAATTAAAAGAAAAACACGGTTATGACCGGCAGGACAGAGTTATACTATATGTAGGCAGGCTGACTGCGGAGAAGCAGCCGGTAAAAATGGTCGATATCTTCCGCAGGGTATATCAGAAAGACAGTCATTTTCGACTGATCATGATCGGACAGGGCGAGCTGGCAGGGGAAGTACATGCAGCGATATCAGCACATGGTTTGTCGCGATTGGTCACGCTCTGTGACAAAGTTTCCAATGATATGATGTGGGAGTTTTACAGGATATCGGAATGTCTTGTCAATCTGAACAGGCACGAAATATTTGGCATGGCGATCCTCGAGGCGATGTATTATGAAAGCACTGTGATCGCGGTAAAGGCGCCGGGACCCGCACTCATTATAGAGCGGGAGGTTTCAGGCTGCATCTGTGAATGCGAGGAGGAAATCGTGGACAAGATACTGTCACATGACGGGAAGCGAATCGGTGAGGAGGGCAGAAAGCGCGTCATGGATAAGTTTATGTGGGAAAAGTCAGCAGCAGAGATTTTAAATATCATAGCGGATATCACAAAACGCTCAAAGCCAGCGTCGAAAGGGGGAAGTGAGGATGCAGGTCAAATGTAACGTACTTGACAGACAGTTTCAGATGTATCAGTCCGAATATGAGGAGGCGGCACTCCGTGTACTGCGCTCCGGCTGGTATGTGCTCGGAAATGAGGTACAGCAGTTTGAGGAAGCCTTTGCGAAGTACACAGGCAGGCAGTACTGTGTGGGGCTGAACTCAGGTCTGGATGCGCTGATCCTTTCCGTCCGGGCACTGGGGATTGGAAAAGGGGACGAGGTGATCGTGCAGGCAAATACATATATAGCCACGGTGCTCGGGATCACTGAAAACGGTGCCACGCCTGTGTTTGTCGAGCCGGATGAATACTATAACATGGATGCAGACCGGATCGAACAGGCGATAACGGACAGGACAAGGGCGATCATGGTGACGCACTTGTACGGGCAGGCTTCCAACATGACTCCGATCGTCGGTATAGCCCGGAGACATCATCTTGAGATTATAGAGGATTGTGCACAGTCGCACGGGGCATGTTTTGGCGGGAAGATGACGGGGACTTTTGGAACAGCCGGATGCTTTAGCTTTTATCCGACCAAGAATCTCGGTGCTTTTGGGGACGCAGGGGCAATCGTTACAGATGATGAGGCTTTTGCGGACAAGCTGCGCATGATGCGCAATTACGGAAGCCGAAAAAAATATCACAATGAGATAGAGGGCGTGAATTCGCGGCTGGATGAGATGCAGGCGGCACTTCTGGGTGTAAAGCTTGCACATCTGCGGGAATTGAACGATGAGAGAAGAGTGCTGGCAGGCAGATACAGCCAGGGAATCAGGAATCCAAAGATCATACTGCCGGAGCTGAGGGACGGTGCGGAGAGTATCTATCATCAGTATGTCGTCCGGTGTGCCGACAGGGATGCGCTGCAGAAGGCGCTGGATCAGGAAGGGATCCAGACACAGATCCACTATCCGATACCGCCGCATCTGGCAGTCTGCTATCGCCATCTGGGGCACAAAAAGGGGGATTATCCCATCACGGAATCCTATGCGGAGACGGTGTTAAGTCTGCCGATCTACACAGGAATGACATTTGCAGAGCAGGATCATGTGATCAGTCAGATCAATGCATGGGGCAAAGAGGAAAGCAGATGATACGCAGATTGGAACGCAGAGATGCAGCGCTAATGCTGGAGTGGATGCATGACAAGGAGGATATTCGAAAGGCATTCCGGTCGCCGTTTGAGCATGCTACAATGGAGAGCGTTATCGGATTTATCGATAACAGTTTTTCGGATGAGAACAGGCATTTTGCGATCGCGGGCGAGTCGGATGAATATCTGGGAACAATAAGTTTAAAGGGCATATCACAGGGAGACAGATCGGCGGAATATGCGATCGTGGTCAGAAAGACGGCCCGAGGAACCGGGGTGGCAAAGGCAGCCACGAAGGAACTGCTGGATTATGCTTTTCATACCATGGGGCTTCACAGGGTGTACCTGAATGTGTTGGAGAAAAATCAGCACGCGCAGCACTTTTACAGAAAATGCGGGTTTGTGTACGAGGGGACATCCAGAGATGCCATCTTACTCGACGGCAGATACGAGAGCCTTGCGTGGTATGGGATCATAAATGATAAGAACTGATTTCTTTATCGACGACGATCCGAAAATATGCTATATTGGTGAATGGGATCTGTAGGAAAATATAAATAGACTCTCGGAGTCTCTTTGTGCCTGATATTGTGAGAAGATTTTTTGTCAGATGTGCACAAATTTATGAGGC
>ERZ808051.79-NODE-79-length-128859-cov-24.764183_pt1 | contig 128859 bp, 116 predicted proteins | sample MGYA00380199_ERZ808051 | MGnify/ENA primary metagenome ERZ808051 (study PRJEB31490, sample SAMN06133391) | mouse gut metagenome | isolation source: J11 | host: mice | place: China: Chengdu | collected 2015-05 ... | reverse complement strand
GTTGTAGAGCCGTATACGAGACCCGTACGTACGGTTCAATGGGAGGGGCGAGAAACTATTCTCCCTCTACCCTATTTCGGAACCGATAAGAGCAGGAGGGTTTGGAAATGACAACGAAAGAATACTTATCACAGATCAGCAGATGCAATCGAATGATACGCAACAAAGTATCCGAAATATCCCAGCTTCGGGAACTGGAGAACAGCTTTTCCGAAATACGGGGAAGAGAAAAGGCCGATGAGGATAATGATAAAATCGGAATATCATGCGTCAAGATAGAAGAAATGGAGCGTAGGCTTGATGAAATGATCGATGAATATGTATGTAAAAAGGAGTTGATCGTTTCACAGATTGACAGTATGGAGGATGAGGTTTCGTATGATATTTTATTTGCGAGATATATAGAGAAAAAAACATTGGAAAGGATTGCGGAAAGTCTGCACTATTCTTTCCGGCAGATTACAAGGCTGCATGGAAAGGCTCTGCAGGAATTTGAGAAAAAATACGGTTATCTGTATTTGGGAGAGGAAAATCTGTTCCGCCCGTCCTAGAATGTCCCATGGAAAAACCGGTATAGTTATACTCGAAGAATAAAACAAAGATCGTCAGATGAGGAATAAGGAAGCAGGTGCATTGCGGCATGGTACATGAGAACGAAACGCTTGTTGAGAGAATCCAGAGCGGCTATTGTGTGGCAGAAAATATGCGGGCATTACATGAAAATAATCTGCCGTTGATTAAGAAATTTATAAAGCCATACGCCGCTTATGAACCTATGGAAGATATCTTGCAGGAAAGTTACTTTGGCCTTTGGGAAGCAGCACAACGCTATGAGACGTCTGAAAATGTGCAGTTTATCACTTATGCAAAATTCTGGATACTCCGGTCGGTTCGGAATTATATTGAAAAATGCGGTTCTATGATGCGCATCCCCGGCCATAAAAGACAAAAAATGACCTGTTGCAGAAGAGTCATAGAACGGTTTGAGCAGGAGCAGGGAAGGGAGCCGGCGAATGGAGAAATAGCGGTTTTGATGGGCATTTCACCGGAAGAGGTAAGGGAGATCAGAGGCTATATGCAGGGTGTGGGAAGCTTAGACATGCCATTGACGGAAGATAAGAGCCTGACGCTTGCGGAGACATTGCAAGACGGCTTCGATCTTGAGAGTGAAGCCGTAAATAAAATTTATGCCGAATATTCGAAAACCGAACTGTGGAAAATTGTGGAGCAATATACGGAGGAAAGGGAAAACAGGATAATAAAAGATATTTTCGTATCTTGCAAAAGTATGTCAAGAATCGCCGGGGAACTGGGGATATCTCTGGACAGAGTGCGTCAGATAAAAGAAAAAGGGCTGTGGAAATTAAGGATAGGCAGGGCAAGGCGTGAACTGCTGAAAAAGTTTGATATTGCGGAAGCGGGCGTGTACCGGGGCGGCCTGACAAATTACAGGGAACAATGTTTTACTTCCATTGTAGAGCAAATTGTTATAAGGAGGATGGAGGCGGAAGAACGGTATCAACGGTATGTAAAGGAGAGTGAAAGAGGCAGAAGGGAAAAAGACAGCCGGGAATAGAATGGAAAACAGATGAATGAGGGAGGAAAAAGAAAAATGGATGTTACACAAATCGGAACAGTTTTAGCAATCGTGGTGATCACGTATTTGATCGGATTGGGGGTAAAGAGCGTATCGGAAATCAAGGATGAAGCGATTCCGGTGATTGCCGGTGTGTGCGGCGGTATTTTGGGGATTGTGGGAATGTTTGCCATGCCGGATTTCCCGGCAAATGACATTCTGAACGCAATCGCAATCGGAATTGTCAGCGGCCTTGCCAGCACAGGCGTAAACCAGGTATGGAAACAGGCGAAAAAGTAGGCGGCGTCTTTCTTGTTTGCGCATAGCGAGAGAGAAAATTAGGAGCAGGAATGCTCTTATTTTTTATATTAATTTTAAGGAGGAAAGAGTTATGGAATCAGGAATTTCCACATTAGGAATCACATTTGGCTATGGTATGGAGACCACAGCAGGAGTAAAACCGACGGTATTTACGCAGCTGCACAGGATCAATTCAATCGGCGGGATTACGATTGAAAGCGAGCAGATCGACGCATCGGCTCTGGAAGATTTAGTTTCCCGGTATATTCAGGGAAGAGGCGACACCGGCGGCACATTCCCCGTAGGCGTAAATTATACAAGCGAAACGCTTGACGAGTGGGAGGGCGTTATTTCCGCATACAACGCTGCAAAAGGAACCGGAAAAAGAATGTGGTTCGAAACCATTATACCGGGATTTTCCAAATCGGAGTTTGTTGTGGCACAGCCGCCGGCAAAGATTCCGAGTCCGGAAAAGAACCAGAATGAGCTGCTTATTGTTGAGATGAATCTTACGATTGAAGAATTTGTCGGAATGGAGACAACGGTGCCTTTTACAACGGGCGATGCGCAGCAGTGATGGAAAAAGGGGCGGCTTCTATACCGCCCCATTTCTGCCAAATGGTTTTGGAAAGGGAAAGGTAAAAGATTGTGAAATTAAAAATCGGGGAAAGAGAATACAATATTAAATTTGGATATAAGCCGACATTGAAAAGCAGAATCATATCAAAGCTTGTCAGGATGAGCGCAACCGTGAAAAGAGACGGCGGTGCGGATATGGAAAAAATGGAAGATTTGCTGTTATTTCTGCCGGAACTTCTGCTGGCGGGACTGCAGGTATGCCATGAGGAATTCCGCTATGATTATGACACAGGGGAAGGCCGGGAAGAACAGCTGGACAAAGCTTTTGCACTGACGGGGAAATATATGGACAGCGAGGATGCCGATGTTATGACATTTTTTTATCAATTACAGGAGGCATTGCTGCAAGATAGTTTTTTAAAAGGACTGTTCCGGAAGGAACAGAAAAAACAGGAGGCAGCGGAAGAGAGGGAACGGGGAAGGCAGACCGCGGCGGAGATGCAGGAAAAGAATTGACTTGGGAACTATACTGTGAAGAAGTACGCCCGTATTGGCTTCTGGTGACAAAAGAGTTTGGATTTATGGTGGATGATATTGACTGGGCTTGTCCGGCGGATCTGGAACCGTATGCAAAAGCGTATCGTATGCAGCTGCAACAGCAGGATTCACAGCTTCATATTATGGGAATGTACGTTCTGTCCGCAGTATCGGTAGCAATCGAACGGAATTTTTCGAAGAGAGCGAAGGGCAAATATATAGAAAAGCCGCTGCTCTATGAAATAGATCATAAAAATGGAACTATGACGGAAAATGAAATGCAAAAACAAAGAGAGCTTTTTGTTGCGAGATTAGAAGCGATGGGGGCAAATTTCAGAATCAGCAGAAAACGCAAAGAAAACGAGGATAAGGATGGATAAAAAATATTTTAAAACAGGCATCGACGTGTCGTCTTATCAGGGCATCATAGATTGGAATGCGGTAAGAGCAAGCGGTATCGAATTCGCAATCCTTAAGATCATAAAAAAAGATTTAAACCCGGACAAGCGGTTTGAAACCAACTGGAAGGGGTGTACACAGGCGGGCATTCCGATACAGGGGGTTTATAATTACAGTTATGCAACAACCGTAAAAAAGGCGGAAACGGATGCGGGAAAAGTTCTGGAGATTTTAAATGGAAGACGGACTATGGTATGGCTTGATGTGGAAGACGACTGCCAGAAGAAACTGGGAGCAACGTTGGTTGCCCTGATTCACGCGTACAAAGCAGTGGTCGAAGGAGCGGGGCTGCCATTCGGAGTTTATACCGGCACATATTTTTATAAAGATTATATTAAACCATATGGGGATTTGGATTGTCCTTTGTGGATTGCCAGATACGGGAAAAATACGGGGGCGATGGATGTAAAGTACCGGCCGCAGCTTCCCGGGATGATCGGGTGGCAATATACGTCAAAGGGCCGTGTAAATGGAATAGCCGGTGACGTGGATATGGATGTATGGTATGAGGAATCAGTTCCCGCCGTTTTCTTATGATAAAAGCTTTGAAATAGTAAAGAAGAGGAGGTGGAACGATGGCGGAAATAGATTCTGAGAAACTAAGGAAGTCGCTGGAGAAAATGGCAAAAACTATGAATGAGGACGTAAGGAAAGCGTTTGAAAAAGAGTTCGTGGATACCTGGCGGACGATAGAGGATTTTTTGGAAAATATGTGCCGGATAAATCCTGACACGTTATTGACGGGATGGGAGGAACTTGGGGTCGAGCTTGCCGGGACTGTTGAGAGAATATTTGAAAGCATTGATTTTAGCAGAATCGGAACAATATTGGCGGACGGGGTTAATTATGCGTTTCAGGGATTAAAAAACTTTACGGCGTCCGTACCGTGGGAAGCTATGGCAATCAGCATCTACACCGGATTAAATAATATGATACAAGGGATTAACTGGGAAGAGGCGGGTAAGATTCTTAGCGCTTTCGTAATGAAACTTTTAGGAGTATTTCAGGAAGTAGCCCAAAAAACGGATTGGGAAGGGCTTGCGCGTGGAATCGGGGAATTCTTGTCCAATATAGACTGGATGGGGATACTTGGAACGGTATGGAATGTCTTGTGGGAAGTATTTTCAGGCTGCATAGATGGACTCTTCGAAACGCTTGCAGGAAAGATTATTTTAGGAATGGCCGTAATTACCGGAGAAGACGGATTGTTTTCAAAATTGCTTGGGGGAGCAATCGAACTTGTATCAAATCTTGGGCCTATTCTTAATAGTATAGCTTCCGTCATCTTCAGTCCGACAGGTTCTTTGATTCTTGGCATAGCGGCCGGAGTCCTGTTAATTATAGCTAATTGGGATAAGATCAAGGAAGCCGCAGAAATTATTTGGGGAGGAATCACGGAATTCCTGCAAACGACCTGGAACGTGATATCGGAAACGGCAGCGGCAGTCTGGGGAGGAATCACGGAATTCTTCGGAGGAATCTGGAATGGAATAAAAGAAACGGTGGAAACCGTGTGGAGCGGAATCACGGAATTCCTGCAAACGACCTGGAACTCGATATCGGAGACGGCAGCGGCGGTCTGGAGCGAAATCACGGACTTCTTCGGAAGGATCTGGAACGGAATGAAAGAAGCCGCGGAGGCCGTCTGGAATGGGATTTCAAACTTTCTGCAAGGAACATGGGAAGGGATCAGGAACAGAGCGGAGGCTATTTGGAACGGTATTTCCGGATTTCTGGAAGGCGTCTGGAACGGCATAAAAGGAACTGCCGAAAGCATCTGGAATGCCGTTGCAGGTTTTTGCCGGGAAGTGTGGGAAGGGGTGAAAAGTGTTGCAGAGGAAACATGGAACTCCGTTTCCGCATTTTTGAAGGAAACCTGGAGTGGAATTAAGGGTGCGGCGGAAGAAATATGGGGCGGCATAAAAACCTTTTTCTCCGATACGTGGGAAGGATTGAAAGCTAAGGCGAAAGAGGCCGGAGACAGCATCGGGAGGTTCTTTTCCGATGCGTGGGATGGTATCAAGACCAGGGCAAGGGATGCCTGGGATTCCGTGACGGAGACGATAGGAAACTTCGCCGCCAATACATATGAAAAGGTAAAAGATGTGCCGGAAAAGATATACGGCGCAGTAAAAAATACCGCAGGAAAGATGCAGGATGCGGGGAAAAGCCTGATTGGCGGCGTTATAGAAGGGATTAGCAGTACGGCAGGAAGGGCGTACGATGCGATATCCGGCGTGGCGGGAAATCTGGTAAGCAGCTTTAAGAACAGACTTGGAATACATTCTCCCTCCAGAGCGTTTATGCAGCTTGCGGATTATATGATTCAGGGGCTTGTGAAAGGCGCGGATAATGAGGAAAACAGCATTTTGGATAAAATGTCTGAATTGGCGCAGAACATGACAAGGCCATTCGATGGAACCTTCCGGCTGCATCTTGTGGAGGATGGAGGCTATGCCGTTCCGGCATGGGAAGTTAATGACATTGTGAAGGATGGCATGCCGGGCAGACAAGGCGGATTTTTTGGAGAGCTGGGAAGTGAATACTTTTCGATCAATGGACAGTATATGATGGAAGGGATTGAAGAGGCGGCATATCGGGGGTTTTTAAGAGCCAGTGCGGAAAATACAAGGGAAGAAGATCTGCTGGAGAGATTAATAGAAGCGGTAAAAGAAGGAAAAAGCATTACGATTGACGGACGGGAAATCGTAACGACTTATGACAAATGGAAGAACCGGATAGGATGGGGCTTTTAAGGGAGGTGGACAACCATGGCGCTCACGTCATTTTTAAATGTAAACGGGTATGATTACCCATGTCCGAGATATGGGTTCCAATATATGATCAGCACGGTAGTGGATACCGATAGAAATGTGAATGGAGCAGTGGTCGGGCAGAAAATAGGGAGGGATCTCTATAAACTGGATGGCTTGCAATGGGTAGGGCTTTATCCGGAGCAAAGGCGCATGATACTGCGGTCTCTGGAGCCTTTTTTTGTGCCGGTGACTTTCGAGGATTTCAGGACGGGGAAGCCGGTTACAATCACCATGTATCCCGGGGATCGAACGGGCAAACCTCTATTTGCAGATAAGATTACCCATATGGTGACTCGGGATGAACTGTTGTCCTTTCATTTAATCGACTGCGGATGGTGATGATATGCAAAATGTAAGTAATCAATATAAACAAAGCATAAGAAGGCGGGAAAGAAACAGAGGATATATTCGTGTGGTTCTCGGCCTCTATAATTTACAGGCGCAGAAGCATGCGCAGGTAAGTAAAGAAAAGAATGATCTTTTGTATTTCTCCAATGTCAGGGAGCCGTTTCTCGGCGGACTGGCGGACAGAATATATGCTACGCCGGAGCAGGGATTTTCACGGGTAGATGGAAGCATGTATTTTGCCCCGCCTGTGAATGCCGGTTATGACTATTACAATAACGGAATCGTGTCGAATGCTATTTTGGGAAATATCTATATAGATTTTGGCGGGGAAGAATACGACATCAAAGGACTTAGCGTTGATTTCGGCGATTATTACCCGGTGGATTTTACGATAAAGACGGATCGGGACGAAAAAAGTTATAGGGAGAACGATAAAAGATATTGGAGGACGGAAGACGTATTTGACAAAATCACATTTATACAGATAAGGCCGGCACGGATGGTAAATGGCGCCGGAAGACTGCGGATACTCCGGTTCTCCTGCGGCATTACGAATACTTTTACAAATGAAGAGGTGATCCGCTATTCGGGGAAGGAATACATTTCGCCTATTTGCGAAACGCTGCCGAGCAACGATGTAAGACTGACTGTGGCCAATTACAATTCTTACTATAGCCCGGATAATCCGGGGAGCGCTTTGGCCTATATGGAAACCGGGCAGGAAATCAGAGTCGCTTTCGGATATGATGTGGATGGGAACGGGGATATCGAATGGCTCCCGGAGAAACTTTCCTATTTGAAAGAATGGAGCGCAAATGAATCGGAGGCACAGTTTACTTCCACGGACATTTTTGACCATATGACGGGAATTTATTATAAAGGAACGTTCCGGGAAGAAGGGATCAGCCTGTATGACCTTGCAACGGATGTGTTTGCAGATGCGGGCATCACCAATTATTTTATCGACAGCTATCTAAAAGAAATTACCGTCCGAAATCCGGTTCCGGCGGTCAGCCATTCGGTAGCGCTGCAGATGATTGCCAATGCCGGAAGAAGCGTCTTGCTGGAAGACAGAAAGGGAATGGTGGTGATTTATCCTGCTTTTGTTCCCGAGATGGAGTCAGATGCAGACAATCAGACGTGGTACAGCAATGCAGGAAATATTTTGACGGATGAGGAAAAGATATGGTACGCGACTGCAAGCAAGGGGTTTACGACGGTAGACGGAAGCATGAAATTTCTTCCGGGACAAGGGAATGACCTGCTCCATACCGGATATATCAGCGAAAGCGTCTGGAGGAAAGACGGGGATGCGGAAGGGCATTGGGATCGGGGGACGCCGAAAATAATTTTAAGAATGGAATCTACCTATACCGTTTTCGGCATCGGAATTCGCTTTCAGAAATATGCGCCGGAGCAGATCTGTATCAATACCTACCAGGATGGCAAACTTTTGGAGCAGGTCGTCGTGGACGAGCCGGGTATTGATTATCGGCTGAACCATGATTTTTTGGACTTTGACCAGATGGAATTGGTATTTACGAAGGGGATTCCCAATGCAAGGATCTTTGTAAGCCATGTTACTATGGGGGAAAACACGGATTACAGGCTCCGCCGGACTCATGAGCTGATCAGCGCGCCGGTTGCGGTAAGGCAGAATAAGATAAAAGATATCAGCGTTTCATTTCATTCTTATAAAGAAACTCCGGAATCGGTCGTCGTCGCGTCGGAAGAAATAACAGTTCCTTATGACGGGTATGAACATCTGGTTTATTTTAAAAATCCTTCTTACGGACTTTTTCTATTTACCAGTGGCAACAGCGGGGCAGGAAACCGTGCCGCGGTACGGGCCGAAATGACGGAAAGCAGCAATTATTATGCAAAGATAAGATTTACCGGGGTGACGGAAGAAACGGTAATCAGTTACAGCATCAGCGGATACGAATACAGCGTAGAAGAGCAAAGATATATGGCTGGTTACAACAGGAGCGGGGAGAGCAAGGCGTGGAGCAATCCACTGGTCAGCACACAGGAACATGCGAAAATCCTGGAAGAGTGGATTGCAGCATATTTGCTTGGAGATGTGGATTATCAGATGGAATGGACGGGCGATCCTTCCGTGGATGCCAATGATTTGTTCGAACTGGAAACGAAATATGGGAATGTGTTTGTGAAGAGTTATGAAAACACGTTGTATTTTAATGGGAGATGGACCGGGAGCATGAAGGCAAGGAAGGTGGTGGAATGATAGTATGGCGGTATGGAAGACACCGAAGACAGACTGGGCGGAGCATGATCGGTTTGAGTTGGAGGATTATAACAGGATAAAGAATAATATTTATTATCTTTGGGAAAGGGCGTGTGTATTGTTCTCTAATTTTAGGATAGAAGCCATGGGGGACGATATAACGTCGGAAGCTGAGGATTTTAATGTGGCGTATTTTAATGCATTTGAAAGAAATATTGAGATTTTAAGCCAGAATACCTATGCGCAGAATCTTGGAATGAGACAGACGTTTTACGCAAACGGGGCGTTTATTAAATGGGATGAATTGAATCGGATAGAGAATGCGGCCATTAAAATAAAGAAAATTATTGAATCTAGGGAAAGATCAGCGTATCGGTTGCCGTTTAGGTTGGGGGCACCGAGGGATTTTCAAGTATAGAAAAGAAAGGATTGGTGTAACAATATGAATTATCCATACTCTTTATTACCAACTGATTTTAAAGATGATATTATAAATGAGGGTATAAATCAAAAGAGAAAATATAGGATGATACAAAATGATGACGGAACGGTATCATTGGAAGATGCGACAGAATATTTACAGAAAGGAACTTTGTTTGGGGGAAATAATATAAACAAAACGAACGAGCAAATAAATAATGCGAATTACGAACTTCGACATAATATATATCCAATATATACAGAAAATATATTTGTTTGTACAGAGTTAAAAGGAATTTTAAGATGGATAACTGTTACAAAACTAAAATATCGGGAAGAAACGGGAAATATTAGTGACGAATTTGTAGAGAACATATCTGTGGAAGATCGTACGGAAAATTTTAGCCTTGATTTGAAGCCACAACATATTTATCAGGTTTCTATTGATATTAGAGAGATATTTGATAAATATAAAAAAAGTAAATATGATAAAATGTTTCTTGTGTGGTTGGAACTATATTCTATCAGAGAAGCTGCGCTTTGTTCCCAACTAAGTTTTTTTCCATTGGAAGATGGGAACAACGGTTTGATTCAAATTATAGTATGTAATTTTTCCGACAGTACTTATCATAATTTCAAATTCGAAAGGAAGTTTAAGTACAATGGGATAATACAAACAAAAATGGAGAATTTGCGTAATGGTTAATACATCGACTCCAACTCTACAGATAAAAACAAGCGGATTCAATCTGCCAGACGTTAAAACAATAAATATTGCCATAATCTATCCCGAGGGTGCAATAAATAAGAAAAATTCTGACATAGAGATAGATAATGACGTACTCATAGTATTTTTGACACAGGAAGAATCGGAGAACCTAAAAGAAAACGGAGCCAGCATCTCCATATCGGCAACTGATTGCAATAACGTGGACGTTTCGAGCCGGATAAGGATAGTATGGGTAAAAAAGGGGAACAGGTCAAGCACTTCTAATGGAGACTCTTTTGTGAGCAAGGATGATTTCGAACAAACTATATCCAATGTGGATACAAAAGTGGAAGATCTGGAAAATAGCCTTTCGATAGGAAACGGAAGAATTTACCTGGATTATCAAGATGGAAAGTATGGAGTCAATACGGATCCTGATCGGGGTGCTGATACATTCAGCCCTTTTAAAGCTGATAAAGGAGTGGAATGGGTAAGTTCTCCTTTAGTAATCCAAATGAAATTTTCTGGTACACATTTTTTTACAACGAGTTCTAATACGTTGGATTTGCGAAATTATTTTCCAACAGCGATGCAGGGTGTAATTAAAAAAATTGTTATAAAAACCATGAATATAAAAAGAAGCAATACATCAGCATCAAAAGGCTCCGTTTACTTCGAATTCAAAATTTATGGGCTTAGAGAAGGTGCAACGTCAGAAAGTATAGTATATTCAAATTCCTGGTCTACCAGGAGTAACTATACTTATGTGGATACTAGCTATTTAAACGATGTTGAAATCGATACATCGCTTTTTAAGTATGTAACAGGCTTTGGGGTTTATTCACACGGAAAAGTTGCTACAGCAATTAGTGCAAAAAGTGCGAATTATGATTTTTGGGGGAGAATAGAAGTATATTTGTAAAGGCATGGAGTGATAGGGATAGTTCAATAATATTTTATAATTTAATAAAAATACTATTATTTCCAACGATAATCATATAAAATAATATTCATAATAAAAAGGGGGACTTGGCAACATGGATAAATTTTATTGAAAGCAATAAAAAATAAAGGGGGAGATAGCTGACAAACATTGCCAATTCCTCCAATACAAGGAGGAATCGGCAATGGATTACAAAAGAAAAATCATTGAAATGGTGGAAAAAATCGAAAAACCGGGTACTCTGGAATACCTGTACACGTATATCAAATTATTTTTAGATAGGTGGGGCTGATCTGGCCCTGCTGTCTTTCAGTTGGAAAGCATACAATCGATCATATCGGAGACGATCTTCTTATCGCGCTCGTTCAGCATGGAATATCTGTAAAGGATATCGAAATCCTTTTCTGCTTGCGCGCGCGAGTCTTTTCGTTCAGGAGAAACATCAAATCCCATTAACCAAGATTCCGTCACATTCAGCGCCATGCCGAGTACGACCAGCTTTTCCCGGCTCGGCTCGACTTTTCCGGCTACGTATTGGCTTATGTCAGACTTGTTCATTTTTATATTATATTTGGAACAAATAGGAAGGGATAGATTAAGGATATCCACCTGCTTCAAATTCCGTTCTTCCATAATCTGTTTCAGCCTGTCCGAAGTACTGATTCTATTCACTTTGACCGCCCCCCTTCTAAAAGGTAGGGTATCACAGTTTGAACCAAAGTTCAATATGGACAACGAGAATAGTTAAAAATGTTGAATTTCTTAATTGACAGGATGAAAATGAGATGATATAGTTCCTATAGTTCAAAAAATTTAACTATAGGGAGGTGCAATAAATGTATTTTGATTGCAATAAGCTGCGCGGGAGAATTATAGTGAAATGTGGGATGAAGGAAAGGTATAAAAACTGTGGGTCAGCTAAAGCGGGTTTTCATAATCATTGTACAGAAATTTTTTTGCGTCAATAGTTCAAAATATTTAACTAAAAGAGAAAAGGAGAAATATGGTGGGAAGGATTATAGAGAATAATCAAGTGAGAATAAGCGGGGAAATGACAAGTGATTTTGGATTTAGCCACGAGGTTTTTGGTGAAGGATTTTATACGGCGCAGATAACAATCAGGAGGGAAAGCGGACAAAAAGACAGGATTTTGGTTATGGCATCGGAAAGGCTTGTGGATGTAAAAAGGAAATGGATCGGGCAGTTTGCAGAGGTGTCAGGGCAGATCCGTTCTTATGACAGGCATGAGGGAGAACGAAACCATCTTGAATTATTGGTATTTGCGAGCAAGATGAAAATACGGGATATGGGGGGAAAGAAGATTCAATCCGATGAAAATAATGTATTTCTTGCGGGATATGTTTGCAAGATGCCTTTTTACCGCAGGACACCGATGGGCAGGGAAATTACGGATCTGTTGCTGGCGGTACGGATGCCCTATGGTAAGTCGGTGTATGTTCCGTGCATTTGCTGGGGGCGAAACGCACGTTATGCGGAAGGCTTTGAGCCGGGTCAGCCTGTTCAGGCGCGGGGAAGAATACAAAGCAGGGATTACCAGAAGAAGATTTCTGATAAGGAATATGAAGCAAGAGTGGCCTATGAAGTATCGATCAGCAGCCTTCAGGAGAATATTTAGGACTAATTTATCATTGATTTATGCAGAAATTATGTTATCTTTATATTAAACATACAAAAGAGGAAACAACCGTCTGCAAGGCGGTTGATCTACCAAAATGAAACAATAAGCCTGTCTATAAGGCCCAGTGCAATATAGCAGGCTTATTTGTTTTTCGCTAGTATATTTTTCCATGGATTCTTATCCATGGATAAGAGCAGTAAATAGGTTTTGAAAAAAATGAAAAAATCTGATACAATATATAGACAAAAGACTTGCATTAATTTCAAGGTATAGTAAAATATAGGTTGAATATGGAATATATTTATGGAGGAGAGTCGGCAGATGGCGGAGGGTCATATAGTGGCGGGAAGGCAATTCCGCACTAAGACAGATTATGAAGCTGCCTTGAGAGATAAGAAAAAAATTGATAAGATATGTTCGGAATATGATCTGAAGGATCCGAAAGCGGTGCTGGAGCTGTATGGGAAGCTGAAAGCGGGCGACTATCGTTTTGAGACGATGGTAGGGAATGACTTCGACGATAAGATATATGAACTGGCCGAGAAATATAAGGGTACAAAAGAAGAAGACAAGGCGGGCCAAAAGAAAAAGGACAGAATAAAAGGGCAGAAGAATCAAAAGAAGGGGAACGCGGCATCCGAGGGGAAAAACGCGAAAACTACGGTTTCCCTGGAAGATTTGGATAAGGACATGCAGCGAGAGGTGGCCGCCCAGCTCAAAGCGCGGGATCGGAGACGGAAGCTGCTGGTAGTTCTTTGTACGGCCGGGGCAGTTTTATGCTTCGGATATTTTGCTGTTTATTATTATCTGGCGGAAAAAACGGATAATGACTATAACCAACTGGCGGATTTGAAGAACAGCGACGCTCTGGCGAATACGAATATCCCCGCGGAAAAAACGCTGGTGGTGCGCGGCCAGGAAGAGGAGATTGAACTGCCGGATGTTCTGGATGAATATAAAACATTATATAATAAAAACAGAAGGCTAATCGGATGGCTGAAAATTGACGATACAATAATAGACTATCCTGTGATGCAGACGACGAACAATGAGTATTATCTGGATCATAATTTTAATCAGGAGAAGGATAACAACGGCAGCATCTTTATGGATAAAGACTGCATGGCATGGCCAAGATCCCAGAATTTGATACTATACGGACATCATATGCGGTCCGGCAAGATGTTCGGCGATCTGGAACAATATGCGAAGGAATCCTATTATAAGGAACATAGTGTTATCGGGTTTGATACTATATATGAGAAGGGTACTTATCAGGTCATGTATGTATTTCGGACGAAGGTGCTGAAAGAAAACGAGATAGCTTTCAAATACTATCAGTTTATCGACGCGAATTCAGAGGAAGAGTTCAATTCCTATATGAAGGAAATGGAAGAGATGTCACTATATGATACCGGAGTGACAGCCGGGTATGGAGATGACTTGTTGACATTGTCTACCTGTGATCATTCACAGACGGATGGAAGATTCGTGGTGGTGGCGAAGAGGGTGCAGTAATAAATAGTTTTAGCTTTACGATGGAGGAGAGCAAAAATGGCGAAAGGCAAGAAAACAAAAAAGAAAAACTGGAAATTGAGAAGGCAGCTGCGCAAGACGTTTGGCTGTCTGTTTATGATTTCCGCTTTAATAGTGACGGCGATTCCGGTACAGCCGACGGAGGCGAAGCTGAATGGTTCTGCCGGATGGATGCAGGATGTTAGCGATTTTAAGAGCGACTGGATATATTCGAATACCGCGAATATTCCGGATGTAATGGCCAATATTACAAGTACAAGTGAGCCGCCGGTATATTATGATAAAGATCTGCGATATCGTTTTGTATATGTAGATAATAATGGAAAATGGGACAATACTTCTAGTAAAATCAAATCCGCAGTTATTGTAGGATTTGTCAGGGGAGCATTGCCGGATACAATAACAGTACCTGCAAGTGTAGATGCATACATAAGGTATATGGACACATCTGACCCAAATGCAGAAAGTTATTTTGCAGCAGCGAATAAGCAGGGCAGGCCATTATATTATAAGGGAGAGAAGAAGAAAACAAGAAATTTTGATAATACGCCGGTTCTGAGCAGTCAAGACTTAAATGGAGATAAAATCATTAATGACTATATCTATCCAGAAACTGGTGAATATGCTTATTCCAAAACAGATGACTTTGTAGAACCAGAAGGAGAGGCATCTGTATCAGGAAGGGCAGCGGCTGATTTTGGAGGTTTTAGACCATGTACGCCAGAAATGGAGGCAACATGGCAGGAAAAGGAGTTATATTATTATGATTCTGGCGATGGGATTCCGCCTACCGGAGCAACAGACAAAGATGAGACGGAAGATACGAATTGGAAACTAGCCTATGGCGATGATGTCGGAAGGATTGCGGAAGCACCTGTAGAATTTATAGGAAATTATTGTGTTACAGCACTTAGTGATAAATTAGTAGCATCTTCCCCAACGGCAAGTGTTTTTGGAGGAACAAATGATGCGGCTTCGAATATTACAACTATAAAATTTGGAGTGAATAAAGATGGTCTGTCTCCATTGCGTGGAATCGGAAATTACGCTTTTTATGGATGCAAGGGTATTAATAGCGTTAAATTTGGAAATGGTTTGGCGACTTTAGGGAATTATGCATTTGGAAATTGTATGCGTTTAACGTCTGCAACGCTGGTAGAGCAGATCGAAGGAGGAACGACGGGTGCATCCCTAAAAACACTGGGTGCTGGTACATTTTATAATTGCGAAGCGTTGAGTTCATTTGTTGTCCCTTATTCGGTTATGGAGATTGGAGATTTTTGCTTTAAGGGATGCAAAAGTTTGGAGGAGATTACGTTAACAACTGACGAAGATAAGGGACTTGGATCCAGTTTGGAGAAAATCGGCTATAGAGCTTTTGAGGATTGCGGATCATTAAAAAAATTAACTTTGCCAGCTTCCTATAAAGGAGCAGAAGGCGATGCCACGAAAGGCGGAAAAGGAGGAAATGTGTTCCATCTTTCGACGGTAAAGGGTTGCGGAAGTTTGGAATCTATTAAAACGTTTGACCGAAATATACAATTCGTGTCAGATGCGCCAAAAGGAGCGGGTGATAATAATGCTCCCGGGGATGGTTATAATGATGGAAAGGGATTTGTTGACGGTGACTATAATTTTGATACATTTAAGAGTGAAGTAGGGGAAGGATTTTATTTTGAAGGGCCGGGATACACTGGAAGTAGCAAGACACCGGTTCACAATGTGTCTAATGTATACCATATCTGCTTTAAATATCTGGGCGAGGAGAGATATGAAATAGTAGAAAACAGTTATGACTCCGATGATAACCCAGTTGGATTAGTATTCCAGGTGGATCAGCATGGAAATCTTATTAAATTCCAAGTAGAGAATCCGGATGGCAGCATTGCCGATAATATCCGTGTGCCGGAAATTATTATGCCGGAAAAAATTGGAGGAAAAGATATTGTTTCTATTGCAGAAGGAAGTTTTAATAACAACTGTTTTATTGAAAAAGTACAAATAGCCGGAACAGTAAAAAGTATTGGGGATAATGCATTCAAAGGCAGCCATAATTTAAAGCACATTATTTTTAGCAATGCAGGAAATCTGGAAGTTATAGGAAGAGATGCTTTTGCGACACAGAAGACGGATAATCATCATGGGGATAGTACGTTTTATCCAAATACGTGTAAGCCGGCGGATTTTGCAAATCCAGATGATTTTGAGGACTTTTTAAAAGCTGGCTATACGCCGTTTCTGAGTTTTACTGGTGCCATAGAAAATGACGATGGAACCAATACCATGCCGTTTAAACACGCGATGAATGCCAAATCAAATATTAATAATGAAAAGCAGCAAATGGCATATGTCACATATTATAGTGGAATACCTACAAATTTAACGGTGAAGTATAATCCGAAGACGGCAAAAGCAGAATTATTGCATTTCCCGGCTATGAAAGATTTGGAAGAAGGATTCCAGGTAACAGAGAAAGAATATAATGAGGAATATGGGGAAGGCTCTGCTTATCAACCCCATGGTTCGTCTGCTTATTACAGATATCCATATATGACGGATGAACTAAATGAGCAGATTAAAGAAGCAGCTAATGGCGGAGCAGTATCGGAAGCAATGGCAAATATGCTTAACAGCGTGGAAAATCTTGTGGTTCCGACAGGTGTTACAGGTGTCAAAGAAGGTCTGTTTTCAGGACTGAATTCTGATGGGAAGATTATCGGAGGAGTCAAGGTACCTGTAACAGATGTAGATGGAAAAGAGCCAGATGATCCGGACTGGATTCCCACCTATGAAACAAAAGAGGATGCCCGGCCAGATGAGACGTATAGCGCACCGGCAAAAGACATAAAAACCCTTACAACGAAAAGCATTACGGAAATTGATCCATACACGTTCGGATGGTTGCCGGAGCTTACAAAAGTTTATATAAGCGGTTCAGCAACGATAGGGAATTATGCGTTTGATGAGTGTCCGAAGCTAGAATATGCAGAGATAGGAAAAGAAACATCTACATTGGGGCTTAGACCTTTTAGCGGCTGTGATAAGCTGGCAGAAGTGAAGTTTAATGAAAATCCGAGTTTTACGGCTGAAGAAGGGATAATCTATGGAATAAATGCGAGCGGGGCAAAAGCTAAAATTGTACAATGCCTTCCGGGAAAGGGAATAGTTGTTGGTTCCTCCATTGTAGGACCTGATGAATTTAAAGGCATTGAGGAAATAGCTCCAGAGGCATTTATGGACTGTCCTGGAATTTTCGATGTAGATTTAACCTCTTCTTCGATTAAGACAGTGCCGGAGATGGGATTTGCTGAATCAACGACCTTATCGATTGTGAGGTTACCTAATACAATTAAGACAATACAAAATGGGGCGTTTTGGAATACTGCTCTGCGCCAGATAATGATTCCTGACAGTATAGTCTCCATATCGAACGATGCTTTTGCAACAGTTGAGAAAGACAGCGATGGAAATTATGGAAAGCCGTTAAGCACCAAAGATCCAGGTAAAGAAGTTACTTTCATTACTACTTTAGACAGCAATGCTGCTGAATACGCAAAGTTGTATTCTTATATTAATGTTAAGGAAAATGAGGATCTGAGAGGAAGTATTGAGATTACGCTGATGGATGCAGTAGATCCGAGCAATCCAAAACAATACGATGTAAAACGTGTTTTGAGAGGAGATAACCTGGAACTGACTATCCTGGATATACCGGATCACACGGCAGAAGGGTATCGATTCTCCCATTGGCAGCCAGACCCGAAGGATATTAATCCTATCGTTGCGCCTATGCCGATTTGGGCGATGTATGAGAAGATCGGAGCCAACATGTATACGGTTCGTTTCTTCGATATCAATAAAGAGGAAATGAAAGATTACACGCAGCAGGTAGAAGAAGGCAAGGATGCGGTGCCGCCTTCCCGCGATGTAATGGCGGTAGACGGGAAAGTCTTTACCGGCTGGGACAGGGCTTATACGGAAATCAAAGGCAACGTGGATATTTATGCGCAGTATTCGGACAGAACGGAAGGGATGTATTATGTAACATTCTATACGGATTCTGATTTGAAGACTGTAATAGGAAAGACGCAGGAAGTCAAAGAAGGAGAAAGCGCGATAGAGCCGGCGCATCCGACGAAAGAAGGTTATACTTTCTCGGCATGGTCTTCCGATGGATGGAAGAGTGTAACGAAAGACTGGGATATCTTCGCTGTATATACACAGGGCGGTGATGGAAAGCCAGATGATCCGGATGACACGAATAAGCCGGATGACACGAATAAGCCGGATGATTCCAATAAACCGGGCAACTCTGACGGAGATGGCAGCAATAACGACAAAGATAAAGATAAAGACAAGGATAAAGACTCCGTATCCGAAAATGCCACCAAGTACAAGGTGACGGTAAATGGAGGAAGCGGCTCCGGCGATTATACGGCGGGTACAATCGTACCGATCAATGCTTATGCAAGGGCGGATGGCACGGTATTCGACAAATGGACCAGTTCTTCCAACGGAGTAGGGTTCGTGAACCAGACGGCGATATCGACGACCTTTACGATGCCGGCCAATAATGTTGAGATCACGGCCAACTTTAAAAATGATACTTCTTCGGTAAGCAGCAATTCCAGAAGTGCGCGCAGGAACTCGACAACGACGGTGGATGTAAATAAGAGCGGTATTTCCAATACCGGCCTGGCATCGGCCAACGTGAACGGTTCATCGGATAATTATGTGGTCAGGATTACGGATGACGCCCAGGCCACGGCTGCGGTTATCGCCGCATTGGAAGGGAAATACGGCAATTTGAACAATATCGCTTATCTGCCTATGGATATCAGCCTCTATGATTCTACGGGACAGACAAAGATTACTGACGTATCCGGCATCAGCGTGGATATTACGCTCCCGTTACCGGATGGATTGATACAATATGCCGGCAACAACAGGGCGGCAAGCGTAGTGAACGGCAGACTGGAGGATTTGGCGACGAAGTTTACGACAATCGACGGCGTACCTTGCGTACAGTTTACCGCGACTCATTTCTCGCCGTATACGATCTATGTGGATAAGGGCAACCTGACAGAAGGTTTGATTGATGCAACGCCTAAGACCGGAGATCCGATTCATCCGAAATGGTTCCTGGCAATGGGGCTGGCATGTATTTCCATTATCTTGTTCTGCAAGAAGGATAAAAAGCAGCCCAAGGTAAAGGCGGCTTAAAATGACAGGTCAGTCTGAGAACGGATGGAGCGGTTTAGTTACAGGGGGAGCTTATGATTAGAAAAATAAGGATTTTGACTGGTGTGTTGCTGCTGTGTATTGCAGCGGCAGCCGCCGGGTTTTCTCTGCCGGATGTGAAGGCAGCTTCCGCTTCGTCGTCGGATTTCCAGATGAAGGGAGATACCTTGGTAAAGTATACAGGCACGGCCAGCGCCGTGTCTATTCCCACGTCTGTGAAACATATTGGAAAGGAAGCGTTTACAGGCCATACTGAGCTGGTGAAGGTGGAGATTCCCGGTTATGTGGAGGATATTGACTATAATGCGTTTAGCGGATGTACTTCGCTGGAGAGCATATCCATTCCCGATACGGTGACGACGATCGGCAACGGGGCATTCAGCGGATGCAGCAATTTGAGATCTGTTAAACTTGGAAAAAAAGTACGAAAACTGGGAACGGGCGTGTTTGCGGACTGCCATTCCCTGTCTTCCATGAGCATCAGCATATATAACGAAGATTTGTCTTACGAAGATGGGGTAGTATACAGCAAAGATAAAACGATTGTATACGCGATGCTCCCCGGATATGAGGGCGTTGTTTACCGGATGCCTTCCACCGTAAAGACGATCAGGAACAATGCGTTCTGGGGGTGCCGGAAGCTGGAAAGGGTTTACTTTGGAAGTAATGTGACATCGATACCGGATTATGGTTTTACAGGTTGTACAAGCCTGGAGAAAGTTTCCTTTCCTTATTCTTTGCGGCGTATTGGCATAAAAGCTTTTGCTGACTGCATCAATCTGGGAGAAACAGAGATTCCTATGTCGGTGGAGAGTATCCATCAGACGGCTTTCGATGGATGTCCGAAGCTGAAAATTATTGCGGAGGCCGGCTCTGTGGCGGCAGAATACGAGGCACAGAGGGATAAATCCAATGTGGCCAGTGCGGAATATCAGGATATCGCTTCGGGAACGGATGGCAATAACGAAGATGGTGCTGAACCCGGCGAGAATTCGGGAGAAAACAGTACAGGGGAAAAGCTTCTGGGACAAAGTACGATTGTAGGCGGTAATGCGGTCATTTTTATGGACAACAGCCAGTCTAAAGTGCTTTCAGGAAATGAACGGCCGGATACAGGAGAGGAAACGGCGCAGACTTCCGCAGCGGCGGAGATCATGGCAGGAAGCGGACAGAATACTTTTATAAAATATACGATCGTGGATAATGAAAAGATCGCCGCACAGGCATATTATAAGAACAGCGGCCTTAAGGATTATCAGATACCGGAGGGAATAAAGGAAATCGGAGAATTCTCTTTTGCAAGGTCGGGACTTACTTCCATATCGATTCCCGAAGGGGTTACGTCTATCGGCTATGGAGCGTTTTACCATTGCGATGACCTGGCAGATGTTGAGATACCATCTACGGTTACGGAGATAGAACCATCGGCTTTTGCGGAAACGAAATGGATCAAAAACCGTGGAAGCGACAGGGCGAATCCGTTTACGGTAGTAGGAGACGGGATTTTGATTGCTTATGGCGGAATGGGAAGCCAGATCAGAATACCGGACGGCGTAAAGCAGATCGGTGCGGAAGCTTTTAAAGGAAATACGAGAATTACGGGAGTGATCCTGCCCTCCAGCGTCACGGTGATCGGTGAGGACGCGTTTGCCGGGTGCAGCAGTTTAACCAGTATATCGGGCGGGGATTATTTGGAGGAGATCAGAGACAGAGCGTTTGAAGGATGTCCGCTCAGTACGGTCAAGATTCCGGCATATGTCAAAAAAGTAGGTCTGAGAGCTTTTGATATGACCAATTCGGGAAAGGAAGAACGGACAAAGAACGCGGTATTTCTCGGAACGAAGCTGCCGGAGGCCTCCTATGAAAAAACGGCAACTCATTATGTCAATGATAAATATAGGGATGCAGCGCTGAAAGATATAAGGATCGCCGTTGTGGACGGCGGCATCACGGCTGCGGACATAGCGGGGACGGTGCTGGATTATGATGCGGGAGGCTATCGCGGATTGGTGTGCAGCGTGGAACAAACGGCAGACGGCGATACTCCGGGCATATTAAAGGTAAAATATTGTATGCTTCAGCCGGGAGACGTCAACAGCAGGACTTTGCCAAAGCAAGTGCTTGTATATGGAAAACCTTATGATCTGGCAGGACAAGAAGAGATGGAATATCTTCTGGGAACGGAAAGCGGGGGAGAAGAAGGGACCGTAACCGTGGAGGTCAGCAGCAGTATCCTTCCGGGACAGCCGGAAGTTACCGCACAGATTGCAGGAGGCCAGGAAAATTATATTCTGCGTATCAGCGATAACAGCGAGGCAGGAGGGATCATAAGCAACGCTTACCGCAGGGCGGTTTCCGGCGGTCAGTTGAAGAGCCTCCAAGCTTATGATATCAAGCTGTATGATGCGGCCAGTGGGATTCCGATCACGAAGCTGGGCAGACAGCGGATGACGATTACGATTCCCAAGCCAAACGGAGTGCTGGCAGAAGGACTGAAAGTCGTTTGCCTGGACGGAGACGGACAGCTGGAGAGAGTGGAAGCCAGCGTGGTAACGGTGAATGGACAGCAGTGCGTGCAATTCCAGGCGAATCATTTTTCAGTTTATGGGATTTGCAATTAAATATTTAGAGAATCGATATTAGTTTCACTGTCGAACAGAAAAATGATAAGATACGGATCACTTTGTAAACAGTAACGAATAACCGCTTCCGGCATAAATTAATTAAAAAGCCGGGAGCGGTTTATGTTTCGTGTCAGACAGCAGATTGGTTGTACGGACGAAGTGGTGGATTCTTGCAGGGGAAGAAATTTTTCAAGGGAAAATGCGGTCAGGGTAGCATTGCTTGATACCGGAATCAGCGCCCATCCGGATTTTGCCGGAAGAGTGGATGCATTTTATGATTTTCTCCGCGGAGAAAAGAACGCGTATGACGACAGCGGCCATGGAACCCATGTAGCGGGATGTATAGGGGGAAGCGGAAAAGTTTCCGGCGGAATGTATAAAGGAATATGCCCATGGTGCCGGATGATCGTTGGGAAGGTATTGGACCGGAACGGCGATGGCAATATGGACGATATGTACCGGGGCGTGGAATGGGTATTGGAAAACAGAAACAAATACCGCATCCGTGTACTAAATATTTCTATCGGAATCGGCCATATTGAAAATGAAGAAAGAATGCAGGAATTGCTGGAAATCGTGGACGAGGCATGGAAGAGCGGCATTGTGGTGGTATGCGCTGCGGGGAATATGGGGCCCGACCCTATGACGTTATCCCCCCTTGGTTCCAGTAAAAGAGTAATTACGGTAGGATGCCACGACGGCAGCTTTTATTCCGGCAAAAGTTCTTTGTGCGAAAGCTATTCGGGCAGGGGGCCGTCCCCTTATGCGGTGAAAAAGCCGGATGTAGTGGCTCCCGGAACGGATATTATATCATGCAATGCGGCTTGCCGTCCCTCTTTCCGGGGATACCGCAATGCCTATCTGAAAAAGAGCGGTACTTCCATGGCAACGCCTATCGTATCGGGGGCTGCAGCTTTGCTGCTGCAAAAATATCCGGAGCTGTCCAACGAACAGGTGAAACGAAAGATCAATTATAGCGCCACGGATATGCATGAACCTTGGACGAAGCAGGGGTGGGGCATGATCAATGTTGGCAGACTGATCCGCATTTAATAAAAATTATATTGACACTTATCGTATGATTGCATACAATTATACCTGATAATGCATAGAAAAAATTTTGAATGCCGGTATGATGGGAAGTGTGGAGAAAATGGGCAATTATAATTTGAAGCAGGAAGTAACGGATAAATATTCTTTAAGGGGAAGAGTATTCAGCAAGTTAAGAGCGGACATTTTAAGCGGGAAATATAAGGATCATGAAGAGTTGAAAGAGGTTGCCATCGGGGAAGAACTGGGGGTAAGCAGGACTCCCGTAAGAGAAGCTTTCCGCCAGCTGGAATTAGAAGGTCTGATTCAGATCATTCCCAATAAAGGCGCATATGTAACGGGAATCACGGCAAAAGATGTACAGGATATTTATATGATCCGCTCTTTGCTGGAAGGGCTTTGCGCGAGATGGGCGACGGAACATATAACGGAAATGCAGTTGGAAGAACTGGAGGAAAACGTGTATCTGGCGGATTTTCATGCGTCCAAGGGACATTTGGATCAGATGGCGGACCTGGACAACCGTTTCCACCATATTTTATATGAAGCATGCAACAGCAGACAGTTGGAAAGGCTGTTAGTGGATTTTCATGAATATGTACTCCGTGTCAGAAAAAAAACGCTGTCCAATGGAGGAAGAGGGAAACGATCCAACGATGAACACCGCCAGATCATGGAGGCGATTAAGGCCAAAGACGGGAGACGGGCGGAAGAACTGGCCCATGAACATATGATCAATGCCTATGACAATATGGTAAAAAATGGCTTGTACCATATTTACCCGGCAGAAGGGGAAGAAAATCCAGGAACCGAAGAGAAGGACAAGCCTTGACATCCTGGCAATCCATTTCGATGTCTGCCATCCATTTTCCAAGGAAATCAATTTTAATAAGTACCATAGCGGAGGGCGGCCAAAAGGGGCGGAAGCAGCTGGGAAAGGGGCTGGCGGGGAGCTGGTTTTTTTGCTGTTGCTTCCAATCAGCAATTTCACTTATGAAATGGTCGAAAATGCAGGGTGACATTGCCATGGATGGCAATGTCAGGAAGCAGCGGCATGGAAGCCGCTTGCTTCCGACCCGATCAGCTGGATACCATATATCCATTTCATTAGTGAAATCTGATTGGAAGCAACAGCAGAAAACCAGCTCCCCGCCAGCCCCTTTCCCAGCTGCTTCCGCCCCTTTTGGCCGCCCTCCGCCGTAACGCTTATCAAAATTAATTTCCGTACCTGTTTTCCTTGTCATATAGCAGCAAATAAAATATAATAGAAAAATACAGGAAAGGAGCATAGAGTAAAGATATGGACAGGATTAAAATGATAACTCCGCTGGTGGAGATGGACGGAGATGAGATGACGAGAATACTCTGGCAGATGATCAAGGATGAATTGCTTCTGCCTTTTATCGATTTAAAGACGGAATATTACGATCTCGGTCTGGAACACCGTAATGAAACGGACGACCAGGTGACCGTGGATTCAGCGGAGGCGACGAAGAAATACGGGGTTGCCGTGAAGTGTGCGACGATTACGCCCAATGCGGCCCGTATGACGGAATATCAACTGAAAGAAATGTGGAAAAGCCCGAATGGGACGATCCGTGCGATATTGGACGGAACCGTATTCCGCGCGCCGATCGTAGTCAGGGGGATCGAGCCTTGCGTGAAAAACTGGGAGAAGCCGATTACGATCGCCCGTCATGCCTATGGTGATATTTATAAAAATGTAGAAATTAAGGTTCCGGGAGCGGGAAAAGCAGAACTTGTCTTTACAGCGGAAGACGGAACCGTTTCAAAGGAAACGGTTCATGAGTTCCGGGGAGCCGGTATCTTGCAGGGCGTACATAATACGGATGATTCGATCGGAAGCTTTGCAAGGGCTTGCTTTAACTATGCGCTGGATACCAAACAGGATCTTTGGTTCGGGGCGAAGGATACGATCTCTAAGAAATACGACCATGATTTCAAGGATATTTTCCAGGAGATCTACGACAAGGAATATAAAGAAAAATTTGAAGAAGCGGGAATCGAGTATTTCTACAGCCTGATCGATGATATCGTAGCAAGGGTGATGAAAGCAAAGGGCGGTTTTATTTGGGCATGCAAAAATTATGACGGGGATGTAATGAGCGATATGGTTTCTTCGGCCTTCGGTTCTTTGGCAATGATGACCTCCGTCCTCGTTTCGCCTACGGGAGTCTATGAATACGAAGCGGCCCACGGAACCGTACAAAGGCATTATTATAAACATTTGAAAGGGGAGGAGACTTCCACGAATTCGGTGGCGACGATTTTCGCATGGACCGGCGCTCTGCGCAAGAGGGGAGAACTGGACGGAATCAATGAGCTGGCGGAGTTTGCGGACAAGTTGGAAAAAGCCACGCTGGCGACGATCGAGGCAGGAAAAATGACGAAAGACCTGGCACTGATCACTTCGCTGGAGGATGTAACGGTATTAAACAGCGGAGACTTTATTAAAGAGATCAGAAGAACTTTGGAGTCCATGTAAGAACAGAAAAGAATCTATGTGTTTTGGGTGTAGTTTCCTATCAATGATAATAAAGGCTGGCGCGGCGGGATGGTATTGATTCCGGCTGCGCCAGCTTTTTATGTTTTTTTATGTTTCCGATTCCAGGGCTTCCCATCGTTCCATCAGAATTTCGAGTTCGTCTTGTATTTCATTCTTTTCTTTGGAAAGTTCCTGGAGTTTTGCCACATTCGTGCAAATATCCGGCTTTGCCATCAGGCTGTCGATTTCTGCATTTCTGTTTTCCAGCGTTTCGATTCGTTCCTCAATCCGCTTTATTTCATTTGCCTTTTTCCGCTGTCTGGCTTGCTGTTCTTTCTGTTCCAGCCAGTTTAATTTGGCCGACGATTCTTTTTCCGCGTTGCTGTTAGCGCTAAGGGAGGCAGCGCTGCTATTGGACGCGTCGCTTTGGGCAGCCCCGGCGGAAATGGCAGCTTTTTCCTGTTTCTTTTCCAGATAATAGTCGTAATTCCCCAGATAATTCGTCAGGCTGCCGCCGGATAATTCCAAAATACGGCTGGCGGTGCGGTTGATAAAATAACGATCATGGGAAACATAAAGCACGGTGCCGGAATAGCTGTTGAGCGCGTCTTCCAGGATTTCTTTGGAAGCGATATCCAGATGGTTCGTAGGCTCGTCGAGGATAAGGAAGTTGGATTCCGACAGCATGAGTTTGGCAAGGGAAACCCTGCCCCGTTCTCCGCCGCTGATATCTCCGATGCGCTTAAATACATCTTCCCCGGTAAAGAGGAAAGCGGCAAGCGTATTGCGGATCTCCGTGTTGGTCAGTGCCGGATAGTCGTCGGAAATTTCCTCAAACAGCGTTTTTTCCGTATGGAGGACATGGTGTTCCTGGTCGTAATAACCGATATGCACATTAGTTCCCGTGCGGATGGAGCCGCAGTCAGGATCGAGCAGCCCGTTGATGATCTTTAATATGGTGGTTTTTCCCGTGCCGTTATCGCCGATGACAGCTACATGTTCTCCTCTTTTCAGTTCAAAACCGATATCATGGAACAAGTGCAGCGGGCCAAAGGATTTGGACAGGTTTTCGATAAAAAGGACGTCGTTTCCGCTGACATATTTTGGTTCCAGGGAAATATGCATGTCGGTGCGGGCTTCGGAAGGTTTTTCCAGGCGTTCTATTTTATCCAGCATCTTTTCCCGGCTTTCCGCCCGTTTGATGGATTTTTCCCGGTTGAAAGATTTTAGTTTTGCGATGACTTCTTCCTGGTGCTTGATTTCCTGCTGCTGGTTCATATAGGCTTTGATCTGCGCAGCGCGCAGCGCTTCTTTTTTTACGGCATAATCGCTGTAGTTGCCAAGAAATGTGGTCGCTTTGGTCTGGTCGATTTCGATGATTTTATTGGAAATACGATCCAGAAAATAGCGGTCATGGGAGACGATCATGACCGCCCCTTTGTAATTCAGCAGGTAGGTTTCCAGCCAGGCGATGGAGGACATATCCAGATGGTTCGTGGGCTCGTCCAATATAATCAGATTCGGTTTTTGAAGCAGCAGCTTGCCGAGGGCTACCCGTGTTTTTTGGCCTCCGGAAAGGGTGGAAACGGATTTGGAGAATTCTTCCTCCAAAAAACCAAGTCCTTTTAACACGCCGACCAGTTCGCTGCGGTAGGTATAGCCTCCGTTTGATTCGAACTGATGGGTGAGAAGGGTATAGGACTCCATCAGGCGTTCCAGCTCTTCGCCGGAGAGGGATTTCATGCGCTGCTCCGTTTCGCGGATCCGCTTTTCCAGGTCAATTAACTCCTGTTTGACGGTGAGAAGTTCGTCGTAGATAGAATTGCGGCTGTCTACGGACTGATTCTGGGAGAGATATCCCAGGCTTTTGTTTTTGGAAAGGACGGCATTCCCTGCATCGGCGGAAAGTTCTCCCACGATAATACGGAGCAGGGTCGTTTTCCCTGCCCCGTTGATTCCAACGATAGCGGCTTTGTCGTACTCCTCTATATGAAAAGAAACATTTTGCAGTATTTTTTTTTCGTGAAATGATTTACAAATGTTCTGGCATGACAGTATCATCCTGAATTCCTCCTGAAACGATGATAGTAACAATGATACCCATCCATTTTACCCAGTAGGAAACATGCTGTCAACATTCATTTGACATTATTTTAACAGTCTTATATAATAAATAAGAAATTACTAATATAGGGGGCAGCACCGTGGAAGAGAAGGAAATTTCACAGGCGGTTATTGGCCGTCTGCCTCGGTATTTCAGATATCTGGGCGAGCTTAAGGATGAAGGGACAGAGAGGGTATCCTCACAGGAGTTGAGCGATATCATGCAGGTCACTGCTTCGCAGATCAGGCAGGACTTAAATAATTTTGGCGGTTTTGGCCAGCAGGGATACGGGTATAACGTAGAGTTTCTCTATGAGGAAATCGGCAAGATTCTCGGACTCGACCGGAAATATGATCTGATCATTATCGGGGCGGGCAACTTGGGGCAGGCGCTCGCAAATTATATGAATTTTGAGCGGCGCGGTTTCTTGTTTCGGGGAATCTTCGACAATAATCCGTTACTCTGCGGAAAAAAAATAAGAGGAATCGAAGTGCAGTCTATGGAGTGCATGGAACAGTATGTACTGGATAATCATATTGACATTGCAGTGCTTACCATCCCGAAGAGTGAAGCGGCGGAAGTTGCGGAAAAACTGATCCGGTGCGGTATCAAGGGTATTTGGAATTTTGCCCATGTGGATTTGAAAGTGCCGGAGGGGGTGCAGGTGGAAAATGTCCATCTGTCCGACAGTCTGATGAAGCTGTCTTATAATATTAGCAGATTTCAGAAGGAAAAATGACGGACAGAAAGGCATAGGTGTTGTTATGGCACGTTCAGAGAATGCATTCAGGGAAGCGCTGGCCGGAAAAAAGATTCCGCTGCTGACATTGGATAACAAGTGGCATCAGCTTTTTACACAGGCGCAGACCGAGATACCGGCAGAAGTACGGCGGGGAGAAGAGAAATTAAACGAACTGATCAGAAGACAGGGGAAGCTCAATACGGAATCAAAGGAAATACGGAAGCTGAAAAAAAGGCTGATGTCTGAAATTATGGAATTGGCGGATTCGGCGGGCGGGAACCCGGGCGCGGCCGAGGAAAAAAAGATGGAAGATAAGAGACGCCTGATCAGCGAGTGCAATGAAAAACTGGAGGATTATGCCAGGGAGTTGAAGCTGCTGCCGGAGGAAATCGATAAGATCAATTACAGGCTGATGCTGATCACGATGGATATCTGTTATCAGAGAATCGTTGAAAATACAAGGGAGATCGACGGAATCGACGAATGGGTCAAAGGAATAAGAGTGGAAATCAAAAAGAAGCTGATCCGGAAGGGAGAGAGCGAGAAGACGGTTTTCGACCTGTATTCCTATATGCACGATATTTTTGGCGCAGAAGTGATAGAAATATTTGATATGAAATATAACCCGGAAGAACGGAAGAAAGCCCAGGCGGAAAAAGCGGCCAGAAGAAGGGCGGATTCCGAAAAAAATAAAATTGAGGTTAAGAAAGCATAAAGAGAAAATGCGTCAGAACAGTGTTTTTGACGCATTTTTAGCGCATTAAGAATCAGTGTTTTAATACATAGCATTGCATAGCACCGGGAATGGAGGACGGAATGGAAAAAAGAGAATGGATAGAAAAGGAATATCTTGTTTCCGCGGAGGAGATGAAAGAATACGATAAAAATACGATAGAATATTTTGGTGTTCCTTCGCTGGTTCTCATGGAAAGAGCCGCCCTTGCCGCAGCAGAGGAAATCGAAGCCAGATTTCCGCACGGAGGGCGCGTGCTTGTAGCGGCGGGCAGCGGGAATAACGGCGGGGATGGCATTGCAGCCGGCAGGATTTTAAGACAGCGCGGGTTTTCGGTGGATTTTTATCTGGCAGGAAAGAGGGAAAAATGCAGCAGGGAGACGGAGGAACAAATAAGAATTATCGATAAATATGGATGTCCCTTGCAAAGCAAAATCATAGATAAGGAATATGATATTATTGTGGATGCATTGTTCGGGATTGGGCTGTCAAGGGAACTGGCGGGGGAATTTGCGGCGACAGTCCGTAAAATAAACGAAAGCGGGGCTTTTGTCTGTTCCATGGATATTCCCTCTGGCATCCATACGGATAGCGGCTGGAGGATGGGGGAAGCGGTGAAAGCAGATCTGACGGTGACTTTCGGGTGGAGAAAGCCAGGGCATATATTGTATCCGGGGACCGAATATTGCGGAGAGATTGTTTGCAAAGATATCGGAATCACGAAGGAAAGTTTTTTAAAAAGAATTCCGGGGATATATACTTATACAGGGGATGCGGGATATGGGATGCCCTGCCGGAACAGAGGAGGCAATAAAGGAACTTTCGGAAAAGTTCTTGTAATCGCGGGAAGCGTGAATATGAGCGGTGCATGTGAACTTTGCGCCAAGGCGGCTTACCGGATGGGCGCCGGGATGGTAAAGGTAGTAACGCCGGAAGAAAACCGGGTGATGATCCAGTCGGGTGTGCCGGAGGCTCTTCTTTCCACTTACGAGGCGGAAGGGGAGATTACAGAGAAACTGCATAACATATTGGAAGAAGGGATGCGGTGGGCGGACTGTATTGTCATAGGCCCCGGCATAGGAATGGGCGAAAAGGCATATGCCATATTAAAACAAGTATTGGCAGGAGAAAAGAAACCGCTGGTCATCGATGCCGACGGACTAAATCTGCTGGCTAAAAATTCGGAGCTGAAAGGCTGTTTGGAGAAAGAAGGAACGGGGGATGGCGGGAGGAGGATCATTCTCACTCCCCATCTTGCGGAATTTGCCAGATTGTATGGATGTTCGTTGGAAGAGGTAAAAAAGGATATTTTTGATAAGCCGAAAGAACTGGCTAATAGATACGGATGCGTTGTAGTATGCAAGGATGCCAGAACAATAGTCGCTGTTCCGGGGAAAAAAGAAATATATATGAATACGTCCGGCAATGATGGTATGGGCACTGCGGGCATGGGCGATGTGCTGGCCGGGATGATCGGTGGGCTTTTGGCCCAGGAAATGGAAGAAGAACAGGCGGCGGTTCTCGGCGTATATATCCATGGAGCGGCGGGAGACTGGGCGGCGGAACAAAAAGGGAGATATGCGTTAATGGCAGGAGATGTGGTCGAATGCCTGGGAAGCGTCACAAAGCGGAAAGGTATGGGAGTGAAATGACGGAAAAATACGGCAGAGTATATGCAACGGTTGATTTGGATGCTCTCCGCGCGAACGCGGAAGGAATGGTTTCAGCATTGAATCAGGGGACGAAGATGATCGGAGTCGTCAAGGCGGACGGATATGGACATGGAGCCGTTCCGGCGGCGAAGGAATTGGAAGCGCTTGGGGAGATCTGGGGGTTTGCCGCCGCTACGGAAGAAGAAGCTGTTATTTTGAGAAAATCAGGGATCGGTAAGCCCATATTATCTTTGGGATATGCATTTCCTTATCATTATAAAGAAATGATCGAAAATGACATAAGGATCACCGTGTTTCGCCAGGATACGCTGGAACAACTGGCAAGAGCGGCGGAAGAGACGGGGAAGGAGGCGACGGTTCACATAAAGGTGGACACGGGAATGTCGCGGATCGGCATTTATGCGGACGAAGAAGGGATCGCATTCGCAAAGCGGGCATTGCAGACGCCGGGAATAAAAATAGAAGGAATTTTTACTCATTTTGCAAAGGCTGACGAGAAGGATAAGGAACCTGCCGGACGCCAACTGTCCTTGTTTCAGGATTTTGTAAGGAAAGTGGAAAAAGAAACGGGATACCGCGTCCCATTTTGCCATTGCTCCAACAGCGCAGCGGCTTTGGAAATGAGAGAGGCGGATATGGATGCCGTGCGGGCCGGCATCGCTCTCTATGGCCTGTGGCCTTCCGAAGAGACGGCAAAGGATATCGTGGATTTAAGACCAGTTATGGAGCTGAAAAGCTGTATTGTATACATGAAAGAGGTGGAACCGGGGACGGAAATCGGATATGGGGGTTCTTTTACAGCCGGGAAAAAAATGAAAATAGCTACCGTTCCGGTAGGGTATGCGGATGGGTATCCGAGAGGGCTTTCCAATAAAGGATATGTCCTTGTTCATGGGAAAAAGGCTCCGGTTGTCGGAAAAATATGCATGGATCAGTTTATGATAGATGTGACGGATATCCCAGGTACGGCGGAGGGGGATGTGGTGACTTTGATCGGAAAAGAAGGGAAAGAACGGATTACCATGGAAGAGTTAGGGGGACTGTCAGGGCGGTTTAACTATGAACTTGCCTGTTGTATTGGGAAAAGAGTTCCCCGCATTTATTTGAAATCGGGAAAAATAACGGCGGCAAAGGATTATTTTCGGGATTTTGAATAGGAATTGAATATCTTCAGATAAACTGGCAATAATTTAGCCATAAAAGTTTAAATGAAGGGTGATAAAAATGAAACGTGGAGATATTTATTATGCGGATTTGCGGCCGGTGATCGGTTCGGAACAGGGAGGCGTTAGGCCGGTATTGATCATACAGAATGACGTGGGGAATAAGCACAGCCCTACAGTGATTTGTGCCGCCATTACTTCAAAGCTGAATAAGGCGAAGCTTCCTACCCATATTGAACTGAATGCGGATGAGTATGATATGGTCAAGGACTCGGTGATCCTGCTGGAACAGTTAAGAACCATTGACAAAAAAAGGCTTAAGGATAAGGTATGCCATTTGGACAGTGAAATTATGGAGAGAGTGAACGAAGGATTACTAATCAGCCTGGAACTGGGCTTGTTTTGCCAGAATACATAAGAAAATGCCCCGATGTCCGGCTCCCATGCTTGACTGCCGGGGCTTTAAATGGTATAGTTTACTGTGATTCTTTAGGTCTTATATTTTGGATAGATAAAAGGAGATGGGATTATGGACGATGGCGGGCCTACTGCCAGTATGATTTTATTTGCAGTGCTTATTCTGACCGATATGTTTTTTTACGGGTTCGGTTCAGCGATCAACAGCCTGAATATTAAGGATATTGAAAGGAAGGCCAGGGAGGAAAACGATAAAAAATCCCGCCGGCTGGCTGCAATCATAGAAGAACCGGCGAAATATGTGAATATGGTGCAGCTGATCGTGACGCTGATCAATATTGTTATGGGTAGTTTTTATCTTGGCATCTGGATCAGGGGGATGAGAAGGCTGCTGGAGATTTATGTGAAACCGGATTCTCCGGAAGCGGTAGCGATAGGGGCTGGGATTACGGGTGCGGTTACCCTTGTTTTTGCGGTGGCGGTACTCACTTACATATTATTGACCTTTGGGGTTCTGCTTCCGAAAAAGCTGGCGGCCAGATATCCGGAGAAGTGGGCGTATATATGCATCAATCCGGTATATTACGTTATGAAGGCGCTTTCGCCCTTTACAGGACTTGTGACGGTAAGTGTAAACGGAATATTGCGTTTGTTTGGAATGAAAGTGGACGACGGCTTATCGGATGTGACGGAAGAAGAAATCATTTCAATGGTGAATGAAGGCCATGAACAGGGAGTTTTGTTAGCTACCGAAGCGGAAATGATTACGAACATTTTTGAATTTGGGGACAAGGAAGCTCATGATATTATGACCCATAGAAATCAGATCGTAGCCGTGGAGGGGAATATGCCGCTGAAAGAGGCGGTAGAGTTCATGCTGGATAACAATAACAGCAGGTTTCCCGTATATGAGGAAAATCTGGATCATATTATAGGAATTCTTCATTTGCGCGATGCGATGCGTATGCATGCCTTTGGAGAGGGAGAAGAGGGCAAGGATCTCCCGGTAAAGGAAATAGAAGGACTGCTGAGGGAAGCGGTATTTATTCCGGAAACAAAGAATATTGATGCTCTGTTTCAGATGATGCAGTCTACCAAGACGCAGATGGTGATCGTAGTGGATGAGTATGGACAAACCTCGGGACTGCTTGCCATGGAAGATATCCTGGAGGAGATCGTAGGAAATATTCTGGACGAGTACGACGAAGACGAAGAGCATATCGAGGCCACGGACAATGCGGACGAATATATTATAGAAGGAAAAACTCCGCTGGAAGAATTGGAAGAACGTTTTGACATATCTTTTGAGGAAGAAGAGTTCGAAACGTTAAACGGTTTTTTGATTTCCAAATTGGATAAGATTCCAGAAGAAGACGAAGATTTTGATATCGATGTAGACGGTTATAATTTTAAAATATTATCGGTAGAAAACAAAATGATACAAAGCGTGTTAGTGACAAAGATAAAACCGCCGGAGCCGGAAGAGGACGAGGCGGAAGAAAATAACAGTAAAAAGGAGAGTTAAATTATGTCTGGACATTCAAAATTTGCAAATATAAAACATAAGAAGGAAAAAAATGATGCGGCCAAGGGAAAGATTTTTACCATAATCGGCAGAGAGATCGCCGTTGCGGTAAAAGAGGGAGGGCCGGATCCGGCCAATAACTTTAAGCTTGCCCAGGTCATTACAAAGGCGAAGGCCAACAATATGCCGAACGATACGATCGAGCGCGGAATCAAAAAAGCGGCCGGCGATGTGGGAAACGTGAATTACAAATATGTGACTTATGAAGGATACGGGCCGGGGGGCATTGCAATTATCGTGGATGCTCTGACCGATAACCAGAACCGCACGGCGGCAAATATCAGAAATGCCTTTACAAAAGGGCAGGGAAGCATCGGTACGCCTGGATGCGTGTCTTTCATGTTTGATAAGAAAGGGCAGATCATCATCGACAAGGAGGAATGTTCCATGGAGGCGGATGATCTGATGATGATAGCGCTGGATGCCGGGGCGGAAGATTTTTCGGAAGAAGAGGACAGCTTTGAGATTTTGACCGATCCTGACAGCTTTGACGAAGTGAACAAAGCATTGAGCGAGGCGGGCATTGCCATGATATCTGCGGAGGTAACGATGATTCCACAGAATTATGTGGATCTGACGGATGAGGCGGCGGTGAAAAATTTACAGAAAACGCTGGATCTGTTGGACGATGACGATGATGTACAGGCAGTTTACCATAACTGGAACGAATAGTCCGGCCATGTGTATAAGAAAACGGAGGGTATGAAATGAACGGAAAGTATGAAAAGGAAACGATATGCATCCAGTCAGGATGGAAACCGAAGAATGGGGAACCAAGAGTGCTTCCGATTTATCAGAGTACCACATTTAAATATGAGACTTCGGAACAGATGGGCAGACTGTTTGATCTGGAGGAAAGCGGATTTTTTTATACCAGGCTGCAAAACCCGACGAATGAATTCGTTGCGCAGAAGATATGCGAACTGGAAGGCGGGGTGGCTGCGATGCTCACTTCTTCCGGACAGGCGGCGAATTATTACGCGATTTTTAATATTTGCGAGGCCGGTTCCCATGTGGTCATGTCTTCCACTGTGTACGGGGGGACGTTTAACCTCCTAATGGTGACAATGAAAAAGATGGGAATCGACTGCACGGTGGTGGACCCTGATGCTTCGGAAGAAGAACTGCATAAGGCATTCCAGGATAATACGAGATGCATGCTGGCGGAAACCATCGCCAATCCGGCGCTGGTAGTGCTGGATATCGAAAAATTTGCTAAAGCGGCGCATGCCCATCAAGTTCCCCTTATTGTGGATAATACTTTTGCGACGCCTATAAATTGCAGACCTTTTGAATGGGGGGCGGATATCGTGACTCATTCCACAACGAAATATATGGATGGACATGCCATGTGCGTAGGCGGGGCCATCGTGGATTCCGGCAATTTTGACTGGGGGAAATACCCGGGCAAATATCCGGGACTTTGCATGCCGGATGATTCTTATCATGGGATTACTTATACGGAAAAATTCGGAAAGCTGGCTTATATTACTAAGGCAACTACCCAGCTGATGAGGGATCTCGGGGCGGCCCAGTCGCCGCAGAATGCCTTCTTGCTGAATGTAGGCCTGGAAACCTTGCATTTACGCGTGCCGAGACATTGCGAAAATGCCCTGGCCGTAGCTTCTTATCTGGAAAAACATGAAAAAGTGGCCTGGGTGAATTATCCAGGGCTGGAAGGAAACCGGTATTACGAACGTGCGAAAAAATATATGCCGGATGGAACTTGCGGCGTTGTTTCTTTCGGCTTAAAGGGCGGAAGGGAAGCGGCGGCCGAAATGATGGATCATTTGCAGCTTGCTTCTATCGTAACCCATGTAGCAGATGCCCGTACCAGCATCCTGCATCCGGCAAGCCATACCCACAGGCAGATGAACGACCAACAGCTCGTGGAAGCGGGAGTTGCTCCCGATTTGATTCGCCTTTCGGTAGGGATTGAAAATAAAAATGACATTATCGAAGATCTGAAACAGGCGTTGGATAAAGTATAAACCGCGGCGGCATGGAGGTTACGTGGGAATGAGAAAAACATGGTTCAGTTATCTGGAATGGATGTCTTTTGTGATCATTACGGCAGCATTTGCCGCAGCTTATCTGCCTGCGGCAAATGCTGCGCTGTTGAGGGGCAACCAGTATACGGCTGTAAGCCTGGTTTTCCTGGCTGCGGTTTTGGCGGTGGTCTGCTGGTTTGCCGGACATAAAACGGCCGGCATATTTGCAGGAATGGTTTCGGAAGGAAAGGTGTGGAAAAGTGCGCGTTTCCGACAGGCTTTGGAAATTTTTTCAGTGGTATGTTTATTGGCGGCATCTGTTGCTTACCGGATGCAGTTATTAAAAAATACTGGTGTACCAAAGGACAGTATATATTATGATATGGCTTTTATAAACAATGCGGGAGGAGTGCCAAGTCTTGCTCATGGCGCTTCTTATTGTTATGCGGCGGTTCTTTCAACACTATTTTCTTTCAGCGGCAATAAGGCAGCGGCCGGACTGGTGCTGCAGGCAGCGCTTCAGGTATTGTCGTTGTTGGTGCTTTATTTGGGAATCCGAAGGCTGGCCGGGAAGACGGAAGCCTTTTGGAGTGTGGCAATTCTGGCATTTTTGCCATCATATACAGGGAAAATATATGAGCTGGAGCCGGAAACATTTTATTTTTTCCTATGGGCCTTGGGTGTTTTTCTAATCGGGCAATGCGGAATGGCGAAAGGGAGAACAGGTTCCCGCGTTGCTTTTTTGCTGGCGGGAATTTATATCGGAGTCATGGGCTTTCTTGATATTTCGGGCTGGCTGTTGTCTTTGTTTGCCGGCTGGCTCTGCATAAAAAAAGTGAAGAAAGAGGACGGGGAAGAGGCGGCGCGGAAAGAAAAGCGGCGGGACAGCGGCAAGGAACTTCTTTTCTGTCTGTTGGGAGCTGCGGGAGGCATGGTTTTCTGCCTCGCATTGGATGCCGCGCTATCCGGTCTTTCATTAGAGAGCATATGGAATACATGGCTTGGATTGTATTCCTGGAGAGGAAGCGCATGGATTCTGTCCGGGCCGGAAAGCGATCCGTTCATTGGATCGGCTCTTTGTTTTGGAAATATGCTTATGGCAGCCGGTTTCTGGTTCCGCAAAGAGCGGAGACAGGAGCCTGAGGTATGGACCCTTCTTTTGCTGGCGGCAGCCGCATTCCATATAGGGCTTTTGGGCCCGTTTGGCTATCATGTACTTTTTGCGTTCGCATGGGCCGTTCCGGCGGGATTGGGAATAGCTTCCATGGGCGTCTGCCGGGAGCCGGGGCAGCCGGTGAAGGCAAAGGTACCGGATCTTGTTCTGGAAGACATGGATCAGGCGGACGAGGAAGATGAGGAAAAGACAACAGGGGTAAAACTGATTGAAAATCCTCTCCCCCTTCCGAAAAAACATGTGCGGCGGGAAATGGATTTCGACCGGCTGGTGGAATGGGATAAAATGAAGTTCGATGTTCCGGTGGATGAATCGGACGATTTTGATATTTAATATTGTGTTCGCTTGTATAAAAACCGTATTACCATACAAACTAAAGACTGAAATCATAATCATAAAATTTTGGTATGGAGGTTTGCATGGGAAATCAGAAATCAAAGAATACAAAAAATGCGGATACAAAGGAAAAGAACGAGGGGAAAAAAACAGAGGAGGAAAAACACCGGGAGGACCGGATCGAAAATACCGGCCAGGTCACGCTGGATAAGAACGATAAAAAACATAAAATCCATCTCATTACCATTATTGGAGAAGTGGAAGGACATGATAATCTGAACGGCACTTCCAAAACGACCAAATACGAGCATATCTTGCCGGAATTGGCGGCGATCGAAGACAGCTGTGAAGTGGATGGACTTCTGATCCTGCTCAACACCATGGGCGGGGATGTGGAAGCGGGGCTGGCCATTGCGGAGATGATAGCTTCTTTGAGCAAGCCCACGGTGTCGCTGGTACTTGGAGGAAGCCATTCCATCGGCGTCCCGATTGCGGCAAGCACTGATTATTCCTATATTGTGCCTACGGGAACGATGGTGATCCATCCGGTGAGGATGAATGGCATGGTGATCGGCGTCCCGCAGACCTTTGACTATTTTAAGCAAATACAGAATCGGATCACGGGATTTGTATGCAGCCATTGCAAGATAAGCAAGACGAGGCTGGAAGAGCTGATGATGGAGACCGGAGTACTGACAAAGGATGTGGGAACGATATTGGTAGGGCAGGAAGCCGTCAACGAAGGAATTATCAACGAAGTGGGGGGAATCAAAGAGGCAATGCAGCATCTGCATGAAATGATTGGTGACAAGTAACCGACCAGATGCTATACTATATAAGTTAAAACAGGCGGATTCAGAAACGGAGGATGAGATATGGCATCCGGACAGAGGAAGAGAAGCGGATCAGGGCGGAAAAAAACGCCGGGAAGATCCGGGGCTGGCAGAAACGGCAGAAGAACCAGACAGGCCAAGCCCATAGATAGTGCAATTAAAAATGAAGCGGTACTGATTGGCGTATTTGCGCTGGCAGTTTTTTTATTCTTATGTAATTTTGGAATAGTAGGAACGGCAGGGAATATCATAAGCGATGTCATGTTCGGCTTGTTGGGTATTCCCGCCTATATTGCCCCCATCTTGCTGTTCCTGGCGGTGGCTTTCGGCATTTCCAACAGGGGAAGCATGATCGCCGCAGGGAAGCTGGCGGCGGCAGTGATTTTGTTCCTGATTATCGGAATGGTATGTGATCTGGCGGCGGGGGCCTGGAATGAGAATTCCGTTTATCAGGTAAAGGAAATTTATGAAAGATGCAGCCAAAACCATAGCGGAGGCGGGGTGTTGGCTGGAACGCTGGCATTCCTCAGTTTCCGTTCCCTGTCCATGGTAGGCACGGTGCTTCTGCTGGTTGTGCTGACAGTAATCTGCCTCGTCATTTTGACCGAGAAATCTTTTGTCAGAGGGGTGAAGACCGGCGGACAAAAAGTTTACGAAAGGACAAGGGAGGAAACTTATGCCCGGAGAGAGCGGGCGCAGCAGAGGAGGCAGGAACAGCAGGAGATGCGCCGGAAGAGAGAAGAGAACAGGCGCATTATGGAAGAGGAAAAAGAAGACGAGAAGATACTCCGAATGGATAAAAAAGTGTCCGGCGTAATGTTGGATACAACGCTTTCCACAGAAAAGAAAAAACCGAAAAAAGAAGTGGAAAAGGGCGCTGTGACGATAGAAGAAGCGGAAGCTGCATCTGTCAGGGATGACATCCACGAGATTATACTGAATGATTTGGACGGAGACGGAGCGCAGACAGCAAATGTGGTCAGCGAAGCCAATGCTCTTATGGAAAATATTGCTGTCAGGAGTGTGGAAAGCAGCGCAGGGCTCCATTCCAGCGAATATGACAGAATACATATTACGGCGAATGGGCGCACAGAGGGAATGGAGGAAGAAAAAAGGCAGGAGACAGAAACTTACAGAATAGAACCGACGGAAGTACCGACGGAAATACCGGCGGGAGAAGAGATAAGGGAGCAGAACTCCAACAGAAATACAAGAATCAGGCCTGAGGCAAGGCTGCCGGAGAACAGCTCCAGGGCGGCGGACGAAAAGAAGACGCCGCAGGATATGGAAATACAGAATAAGAAAGAGGCAGTACCGAAAAAATATATGTTCCCTTCTTTAAATTTATTAAAAAAGGGGGAAAACAAAGGAAATGCTGCTTCTTCCACGCAATTAAAGGAAACGGCGATCCATTTGCAGAAGACGCTTGCCACTTTTGGGGTGAGAGTAACGATCACGGATATCAGCCAGGGGCCTACAGTTACGCGATATGAGCTGCAGCCGGAGCAGGGCGTGAAGGTGAGCAAGATCGTAGGACTGGCGGATGATATTAAACTGAATCTGGCGGCTACGGATATCAGAATCGAAGCGCCGATACCGGGAAAAGCGGCGGTGGGCATCGAGGTGCCGAATAAAGAGAATTCGGCGGTGCCTCTCAGGGATTTGCTGGAGTCCGGGGAATTTCAGTCCTTTCCTTCCAACCTGTCCTTTGCAGTGGGAAAGGATATCGGCGGGAAAACAGTGGTGGCGGATATTGCGAAGATGCCCCATATGCTGATCGCAGGTTCCACCGGATCAGGAAAGTCCGTATGCATCAATACGCTGATTATGAGTATTTTATATAAAGCCCATCCTGATGATGTAAAGCTGATTATGGTGGACCCGAAAGTGGTGGAACTGAGCGTATATAACGGAATTCCCCATTTGCTGATCCCTGTGGTAACGGATCCGAAGAAAGCGGCAGCGGCCCTTCATTGGGGCGTAGCGGAGATGACGGAACGATACAAAAAATTTGCGGATTTTAACGTAAGAGATCTGAAAGGATATAATAAAGCAGTAGAATCCATGAAAGGAGGAGATGCTCCGGGGAAGATGCCGCAGATTGTTATTATCGTGGACGAACTTGCGGATCTTATGATGGTGTCTCCGGGGGAAGTGGAAGAATCCATTTGCCGTTTGGCCCAGTTGGCCAGGGCGGCGGGGATACACTTGATTATCGCCACCCAGCGGCCCTCGGTGGATGTTATCACCGGATTGATTAAGGCGAACATGCCGAGCCGCGTAGCCTTTGCCGTATCAAGCGGTGTGGATTCCCGTACCATATTGGATATGAACGGGGCGGAGAAGCTGCTTGGAAAGGGAGATATGCTCTTTTATCCCCAGGGCTATCCGAAACCGGCCAGGATACAGGGGGCATTTGTTTCTGATTCTGAGGTATCTGATGTAGTGGATTTCCTGAAAAATCAGGCCATCGGAAACATATACAGTGAAGACGTACAGGAGAAAATACAGACGATCGATGCAGGAGCCGGATCCGTTCCCGGAGGAAACAGCGAAGGAGGCGGACGGGATCAATATTTTACGGAGGCGGGAAGAATCATCATCGAGAAGGAGAAAGCGTCTATCGGTATGCTGCAAAGAGTGTTGAAGATCGGTTTTAACCGTGCGGCCCGCATTATGGATCAGCTATGCGAGGCAGGAGTCGTCGGCGAAGAGGAAGGAACGAAACCGAGAAAAGTCCTGATGAGTATGGAAGAATTTGAACAGCTGACAGAGGAAAGGGAATAAATTATGAAAACAGATATTCAGATTGCCCAGGAGGCGGTGATGGAGCCGATTACGGAAGTGGCGGCAAGGCTTGGGATCGATGCGGATGATTTGGAGTTGTACGGGAAATATAAGGCAAAGATTTCGGATTCATATTTGGAAAAAAGAAAGGGCGATCCGGAAGGAAAGCTGATTCTTGTAACGGCGATCAATCCGACTCCGGCAGGAGAGGGGAAGACGACTACCAGCGTAGGGCTTGGCCAGGCGCTCGGAAAGATGGGAAAGAGGGCGGTCATCGCTTTGCGGGAACCTTCTCTTGGCCCCTGCTTTGGCTTGAAAGGAGGCGCGGCAGGAGGCGGTTATGCCCAAGCAGTGCCGATGGAAGATCTGAATCTGCATTTTACCGGAGATTTTCATGCGATCACTTCTGCTAACAATTTGCTGGCCGCCATGCTGGATAATCATATTCAGCAGGGGAATACGCTTGGCATAGATACCCGCCAGGTCGTATGGAAAAGATGCCTGGATATGAACGACAGAGTACTCCGCAATGTGGTGGTGGGACTTGGAAGCAAAATGGACGGTACGGTAAGGGAAGATCATTTTGTGATAACCGTGGCATCCGAGATCATGGCAGTGCTTTGCTTGGCAGAAGATATGGAAGATATGAAACAACGGCTGGGAAGAATGGTCGTTGCTTATAACTATGAGGGAAAGCCGGTGACTGCCGGCGATCTACAGGCAGTGGGTGCTATGGCAGCGCTCCTAAAAGATGCCTTGAAGCCCAATCTGATACAGACTTTGGAACATACGCCCGTTTTAGTACACGGAGGGCCTTTTGCAAATATCGCGCATGGCTGCAATTCCGTAAGGGCGACGAAAGCGGCCTTGAAGATGGCGGATTATGTCGTGACGGAAGCGGGATTTGGCGCGGATCTCGGCGCGGAGAAATTTTTCGATATTAAATGCCGCATCGGCGGGCTGAAAGCGGATGCCGCAGTTCTGGTAGCTACGGTGCGGGCTTTGAAATATAACGGCGGCGTGGCGAAGCAGGATCTTGGCAAGGAAAACCGGGAGGCTTTGGAGAAAGGGATTGCCAATCTGGAAAAGCATATAGAAAATTTACAGAAATACGGCGTACCGGTAATAGTGACGTTAAATTCTTTCCTGACAGATACCGGGGAGGAAATTGGGTTCGTAAGAGATTTTTGCGAAAAAAGAGGCTGTGAATTTGCCATTTCCCAAGTATGGGAAAAGGGCGGCGAGGGAGGTATTGCGCTGGCCGAAAAGGTATTGGAAACGTTGGAAAAGAAGGAAAGTAATTTCCATGTCTTATATGAGGATGCTCTTTCTTTACAGGAAAAGATAGAAACGGTAGCAAAAGAAATTTATGGAGCGGCCGGGGTGAGCTATGGGGCAGCGGCCCAAAAACAAATGAAACAGCTGGAATCTCTCGGCTTTGGAAATCTTCCGGTATGTATGGCAAAGACCCAGTATTCCTTATCGGATGATCCGGATCTTTTGGGAAGGCCGGAAGGATTTACGGTTAATGTGAGGGAGATGTACGTATCGGCAGGGGCAGGATTTGTGGTAGTATTGACGGGTGCTGTCATGACAATGCCGGGGCTGCCGAAGGAACCGGCGGCAGTGAGGATTGATGTAAGCGAGGATGGAGTAATCACCGGACTGTTTTAAGCGGAGAGCGTTGCGGAAGTAAAATCCAAGTTTGTGTCTGTGCGGCATCCACAAACTTGCGAATACGCTGCATCAATAAAGCTGAGGCAAAAGCCGCGCAGAAATGGAAAGAAAAAATGGCGAATATCATAGATGGGAAAAAAATATCGGCGCAGATAAAAGAAGAGCTGAAGGAAAAGGTAGCGGCAATGGGAGAAAAAGGCATAAAAACCACTCTTGCCGTTATACAGGTGGGAAAGGATCCGGCTTCCAGCGTATATGTGGGAAACAAAAAAAAGGCGTGTGCCTATATCGGCATCCGTTCCCTGGCCTATGAACTGGAGGAAGAAACCACGCAGGAAGAATTGCTTGCGCTTGTTGAGGAATTGAACGGGAGAGAAGATGTGAACGGGATATTGGTCCAACTGCCGCTTCCGTCCCATATCGATGAAAATACGGTAATCGAAGCGATCCGGCCAGAAAAAGATGTGGATGGTTTTCATCCTGAGAGCGTGGGAAGGCTCTGTATCGGACAGCCGGGCTTCGTATCTTGTACACCGGCAGGAATCATACAGCTTCTGAAACGTTCCGGCATTGAGATCGCCGGAAAGGAATGCGTTGTGGTCGGCAGGAGCAATATTGTTGGAAAACCGATGGCATTATTGCTTTTGCGTGAAAACGGAACGGTTACAATAGCCCATTCTAAAACGAGAAATTTGAAAGAAGTGACGAAGCGGGCGGATATTTTGATCGTGGCTGTGGGAAAACCGAAAATGATTACGAAGGAATATGTAAAAGAGGGAGCTGTCGTTATTGATGTGGGTATTCACCGGAATGCGGAAAACAAGCTGTGCGGCGATGTGGATTATGATGACGTTGCGCCGGTATGCAGCGCGATTACGCCTGTGCCGGGAGGGGTAGGACCTATGACGATAGCGATGCTGATGAATAACTGTGTGGAGATGTATTTATGAAATGTCCAAAATGCGGATATGAGTGGACAGAGGGCCACTTATATTGCGATAATTGTGGGGAAGAATTTCGCATCGTGCCGGATTTTGAGCCTGAAATCGAAAAAGAGATGAATGAGACATTGTCCACCCTTCTTGTAGAACTGGCGCAGGAAGAGATGCCCAAGCTGGAAGAAGCAAGAAAGAACAGTAAGAAGGGGCGGTTTGCCGGAAAAAAAGGAATAAGAAACGGATGGATCATAGCGGCTATTCTTTTCTGCATTTTTACGGCTGGCGTAGGAATTGGCGGAATTCACTGGTACAGGAATTATTCCGTACCCTATCAGATTGGGAAAGCAAAAGAATGCGCGAAGGCGGAAAGATATGTACAGGCAATCACCTATCTGGAAAAAGCACATGAACTGGATCAGGGAGACGGCGAGATTCTCTTTCTTATGGCCGACTATTACTATATTCAGGGAAAAGATGAGCCGGCGATTTATACGCTAATGGAAATAGTAAGGGAAGAAGAGCGCTATCCGGAGGAAGACCTGGAAAGGGCATATGACAAAATAATAGCCATATATAGCAAACTGGGAAATTATCAGGCGATCAACGAACTGCTGCTTCATTGCAGCGATGATAATATTGTGAATGCATTTCAGCAATTCATTGCAAAACCGCCGGAATTCAGCTTTGTGGGAGGGAATTATGAAGAAGTCCTGCCTTTAAAACTGAGCGCTAATACTTCCGGTAAGATATATTATACGCTGGACCAAAGTACACCGGATGAAAACAGCGAGGTATATACGGCTCCTATTTTTCTGGAAACAGGGGAGTATACGGTAAAGGCGTGTTTTATCAATGATTATGGCATTCGGAGCGAGGTCGTTACGAATACTTATACGATAGATGTGCTTGTTCCTGCTGCGCCGGAAGTATCCGTATACAGCGGGGATTATTACGAACCATATATGATCGCGGCAGAAGCGGCGGAAGATTGTACGATTTATTATACGACAGACGGCTCAGATCCGACGGCAGGCAGCATCCAGTATACTTCCGCCATTCCGATGCCGTTGGGGAAATCGGTTTATAAGTTTATCGCCATAAGTGAGGAAGGAGTTGCCAGCGATGTCATTATTCGTAATTACCAGCTAAGGCTGCAAACGGATATTACGGTGGATATGGCAGTTTCCAATGTAGTTCAGGCGTTGATCCATGCGGATGTCCTGCTGGACGCGGAAGGAAATATGCGCGGAATGAGCGGGCACAATGTGTATAAGCTGAATTCCGTGATGCGAATCGGTGAAAACGGGGATTATTACATTATTTATGAATATTATGAAGACGCAACTGGAATACAGACGAGGACGGAACGCATATACGGCGTGAATATCCAGGATGGAAAAGCTTGTCGCGTTACATATGACGAAGAGGGAAAAATCGTATTAGTGGATATTTAAGGAAGGAGGAATAAAATGTACAAGATTTTGGAGGTAAAAGAGCTGGCAGCGAATATTTACCTTATGGAGGTAGAAGCAAAGCGTATTGCGAAGCGGTGCGAGCCGGGGCAGTTTATTATTGTCAGGACAGATGAAGAGGGGGAAAGGATACCCCTGACAATCTGCGATTATGACAGGGAAAAAGGAACGGTAACGATCGTGTTCCAGACCGTGGGGGCAGGAACGGTAAGAATGGCGGAACTGAAGGCAGGGGATTACTTCCAGGATTTTGTGGGACCTTTGGGCTGCCCTTCCGAGTTTGTACACGAATCATTGGAAGAATTGAAGAAAAAAAGTATTCTTTTCGTAGCAGGAGGCGTAGGCACAGCTCCCGTATATCCCCAGGTAAAGTGGCTGAAGGAAAAAGGAATAGAAGCGGATGTCATCGTGGGAGCAAAAACGAAGGAACTGCTGATTTTGGAAAAAGAAATGTCGGAAGTGGCCGGAAACCTTTATGTTACCACGGATGATGGTTCTTATGGCAGAAGCGGTATGGTGACGCAGACGATCAAAGATTTGGTGGAAGAGGGAAAGCATTATGACGTGTGCGTAGCTATAGGCCCTATGATTATGATGAAATTTGTCTGCAAAATGACGGAGGAACTCGGGATACCAACCGTAGTAAGCCTGAATCCTATTATGGTGGACGGCACCGGAATGTGCGGGGCATGCCGCGTGACAGTGGACGGGGAAGTGAAGTTCGCCTGTGTGGACGGGCCGGAATTTGATGGTCATAAGGTGGATTTTGACCAGGCGATGAAACGCCAGCAGATGTATAAAACAGCGGAAGGCAGGGCAGTTTTGAAGGAAAAAGAGGGCAGCACCCATCATGGCGGATGCGGTAACTGCGGTTGAGAGAAAGGCATGGTTATTAGTATGGACGTATTAAAGAAGGTACCTGTACGTGAACAGGATGCGAAAGTGCGCGCTGCCAATTTTGAGGAAGTGTGCCTTGGATACAATAAAGAAGAAGCGATGGAAGAAGCGGGCAGGTGCATTAATTGTAAAAATGCGCAGTGCGTGAAGGGATGTCCGGTAGCGATCGATATTCCCGGATTTATCGAAAAAGTAAAGGGAGGGGATATCGAGGCGGCATATCAGGTAATCAGCGAAGCCAGCGCCCTTCCGGCAGTATGCGGGCGGGTGTGTCCTCAGGAAAGCCAGTGCGAAGGAAAATGCATCCGAGGTATAAAAGGAGAGCCCGTTTCCATTGGAAAGCTGGAGCGTTTTGTTGCAGACTGGGCCAGGGAAAACGGAATAAAACCGGTTGGTGCGGAAAAGAAAAACGGCAAAAAAGTAGCGGTGATCGGTTCCGGCCCGGCAGGACTTACCTGTGCAGGAGACTTGGCAAAGATGGGATATGAGGTGACGATCTTTGAGGCTTTGCATGAGCCTGGCGGCGTATTGGTTTATGGAATTCCGGAATTCCGTCTTCCTAAAGAGGATGTGGTTGCCAAAGAGATAGAAAACGTAAAATCTTTAGGAGTGACGATAGAAACAAACGTAGTAGTAGGCAAATCGGTAACGATTGACGAATTGCTGGAAGAGGAAGGCTTTGACGCGGTATTTATCGGTTCCGGCGCAGGACTGCCAAAATTCATGGGCATACCAGGAGAACAGGCTAACGGCGTATTTTCTGCCAATGAATATTTGACGAGAAGCAATTTGATGAAAGCGTTTCAGGAGGAAGCTTCCACTCCCATTATGAGAGGAAAAAAAGTAGCGGTCGTGGGCGGCGGCAATGTAGCGATGGATGCGGCGAGAACCGCCCTGCGCCTTGGCGCGGAAGTGCATATCGTATATAGAAGAAGCGAAGAAGAACTCCCGGCAAGGGTGGAGGAAGTTCACCATGCAAAAGAAGAAGGTATCATTTTTGACCTTCTGACAAATCCGGTGGAGATTCTTGCCGACGAAAACGGATGGGTATGCGGCATGAAATGCGTCAGGATGGAACTGGGCGAGCCGGATGAATCTGGAAGAAGAAGGCCGGTAGTAAAACCGGATTCGGAATTTATTATCGAGGCGGATACGGTTATTATGTCTCTGGGAACCTCTCCCAATCCGCTGATCTCCGCGACTACGAGCGGACTGGAAACAAATAAATGGAAATGCATCGTAGCGGACGAGGAATTTGGCAAAACGACGAAAGAGGGCGTTTATGCCGGCGGCGATGCCGTTACCGGGGCGGCTACCGTGATTCTTGCCATGGGAGCCGGAAAGGCAGGGGCAAAAGGAATTGATGAATACTTGAAGAATAAATAATTGCGGGTTTCCGATTGGAAATGCCTTTGTATCTTAGGATATAAAGGCATTTTTAAGAAACAATTAATAAAATTTATATCTTTAAATTAAAGACAGGCATGGTATAATGAAGCATACTGATGTATACGCATGTCATAAGGTGAAAATACGGAGGGAAATTATGGTACATCATATCGTATTATGGAATTGGAAAGAAGGTTTGGCAGAAGAGGAAAAAAAGGAAGCTGCGGTAAGAATCAAAGAGAAGCTGGAGGGTGTAAGGAATCAGGTGGAAGGCGTGGTGTCTTTGGAAGTAATTACCGACAGCTTATCCTCCAGCAATAAAGATATTGGCCTGGTTTCCGTTTTTGAATCGGAGGAAGCTCTGGGCGCTTATCAGACGCATCCGGCCCATGTGGAGGCGGGAAATTATATAAAGGGTGTTACTACAGGCAGGACATGCCTGGATTTTGAAGAGAAGAAATGAGGGAATTACCGATATGAAAGATAATAATAGGGCAAAACTGTTGACGGTGGGAATCGCTGTTGTTCTTATTTTAATTGTCTGTGGGATCAGCGTTATTATATATGCTTTGAATAAAAGAAGTAGCCAGGACACGAATACTATGTTACAGGAGGATATTATGGAATATGCCAATGCCTCCCAGCAACAGAGCGTGACTGCCCAGGACATCGAAAAACAGGACAGCATTCCGAAGGAAACGGAGGAGGCGGAGAAACCGGAAGAAGCGGAGAAAAACGAAGAACCTGAAAAACAGGAGGAAGAAGAAGTTACCGCGAAGGAGGAACCCGCCGTAGTCGTGGAGGAGCAGAAAGAGTCTCAGGAACAGTCGATTATGGAAGAGGAAGCGGGGAAACAGGATTCTGAAGAAGAGCAGAAAAAAACGGCAAAATGGCAGAAGGAGGCAGGAGAGAATCTTGCGGCGGTAGAGATCGACTTGCCCAGACAGATGTCGGAAATGAAGGGGTATTGGGAGGCAGGAAATATGGCAGCGGTGGAAGACCTTGCTTATCTGCCAAGATACCGGGCGGCTTCTGAAAAATTGAGTGGAACGACAAAATATTATTATTACGGGGATACAGATGAGAGCAAACGGCCAAACGGCATGGGACTCGCAATGTATACGGATAACCAATATTATTATGGAGAGTGGAAAAACGGCGTCAGAAGCGGAAACGGCATGTGGATCAAATTTTACGCCTATGACCAGAATGCAAAAGCAAAGGACAGTATTTATTTGCAACACAGCTATTCCGGCACATGGGCTAACGACCTGCCCAATGGGGACGGCGCGGAGCATTATGATTTTATTGATGAAAATTTGGAAGTAAATGTGGGTTATAACCGCAATTTTATTGGAAACTTTAAAAACGGCCTTTACCATGGAGAAATTTACATTACCAACTACTATAGCGACGGTAATTCCAAAGAATGGAACGGTACGGCAAAGGATGGAGTATGGCAGGCAATGGGTGAGAAAGACAGCAAAGGCCAATACCCGGTTATCGTTGAAGCTACGGATGAGGATAATTATCAGTGGATGGCGGAAAAGGCCAATAAGAACCAGGGAGTGGATGGTTTGATATCTGCTGCAAAATAAGCAGCCCGGAAGCAGAAAAAAGGCTGAAAGTGAAAAGTTTTCAATCTTAAGTTTGTGTTTGCGCGGCATCCACAAACTTGATAATACGCAGTTCCAACAAAGTTGAGACAAAAGCCGCGCAGAAATGAGGTAAGAGATGCCTTGGTGTCCAAAATGCAAAAACGAATACAGGGAAGGAATAAAAGTCTGTGCCGACTGCGGGATAGAACTGGTGGAAAGATTGGAGAGAACGGAAGGCAGTCCGCTGATTTTCGGTGACCAGTCGCAGATGGAAGAGCTGGGAAGATTTCTTGCCTATAACCACCTGGAGACCGTAAGGGTGAAAAAGGATGAAAAAGAAGGAGTATATGAGCTGTATATCGGGGACGAAGAACGGCAGAAAGCTTCCATGGCCGTAAAAATTTTTTTACAGCAAAAGGCAGGAAAAGAAAAAGAGGCGTTGGAAGCCGTGGACGGCGATACTACGGAAGGTACCGCGGTAAGCACCGCGGAAAGTACCGCCGGCAATGCGGAAACACCTACATATACGGGGATATATATAGACAGCGCAAAACAGGCGGAGGAAAATCGTTCTTCCGGCTATATGTTGGTAGTGGTCGGAGGGATCGGCCTGGCGGCGATCGGATTGATATTGGCAGATATTCTCAGGCTTCCGGCGGGCATCATGAATAAGTATATGATATGTTCCGTAACAGGCGCATTGTTCCTTCTGTTTTTTGTTATGGGAATTCTGTCCATCCGCTCTTCACGGTCATTGAAAGTAAAAGCGGAATCGGAAAGCAGTCTGACGAGCGAGATCAAAAATTGGTGTTCGGATCATTTGACTGCGGAAAGCTTGGATAAAGATCTTTTTCCAGAAGGAGAGACCGGAGAGGAGATCAAGTATTTCAGGAGAACGGATAAGATGAAGGCAATGATCTCCCATCAGTTTCTGAATCTGGACGAAGGGTTTTTAGATGCCTTTGTAGATGATTATTATCCTTTGATTTTTGAGCAGGAGAAAGGGAGAAAATAAAATGGCCGGAAAACGGTGAGGAGCGAACCGTAATGAAGATAACGATTATAGCGGTAGGGAAAATAAAAGAGAAATTTTACCGCGACGCCCTGGCAGAATATGCGAAACGGCTCGGAAAATACTGCCGCTTTGAAACGATAGAAGTGGAAGACGAAAAAACCCCCGATAAAGCAGGAGAGGCTTTGGATAACCAGATCAAAGAGAAAGAGGCTTTGCGCATTCTGAAACATGTCAGGGAAGACGCCCATGTGGTGACTCTCGAGATACAGGGGCAGAAGATGGATTCCATTGCTTTTGCCCGAAAGATAGAAAAATTGGCAACTTACGGAACAAGCCATATCCAGTTTATTATCGGCGGTTCCCTCGGGCTTCATGAAAAGGTATTGCAGCGGGCGGATGAGAAGATCAGCTTTTCGGATCTGACATTTCCACACCAGCTGGTTCGTGTTTTACTGGCAGAACAAATATATAGAGGATATCGTATTATTTGCGGAGAACCATATCATAAGTGAGGGCGAAAGGGAGCAGGTGTTCTTGGGAATAAAAGAGAATAAGAGTTGAGAAAAAAGCCATTGGAGGTGCGTAGGCAGCATCTTTTCGATGGCTTTTTTGATGGGAAGATTATTTTGCAGAGAAATTGGGTGGAGCAGTGGGGATTTGAAGCTGGCTGTAATGTACTGGTGGAGTGTTACCAAAATAAGCTGGTTATCTTGAAGGATGAAAGAGGATAAAATGTCGTGAGACGAGATCGGTGTATATTGTAATTGGCCGGAAGACTGTGTATAGTAAGACTGGAAGATATAAAGATTATGAGACATATAGAGTTTTCCGGCAGTCATTTATGGGAAGAAAAAGCGTTGTATTAACTTCACAGGAACAAAGCTTCTATGAACTTGATATGATGAATTAAGGAGAAGCAAAAAAGTATAAAATTTTTCAAGAGCAGATTAAATATTTTGTTCACAATATAATGACTCTGCTTCGTTGGGTGGAGTAATACCAAAATAAGTTGGTTATCTTGAAGAATTGAAGAGAAATGCAGGTAGCCTGTCAGGACGGATTATGATAAAATAGAAATGGGAACAGGAGGTGAGGGCATGAATATAGACACTACCATAGCGAAGAATATTTGTGTGGCAGATGAGAAAGCTAGTTATGATGCAGCTTGTAAGCGGCTGCTTTCGGAGAAGATTATTTTAGCATGGATTATGAAGAACTGCCTGGAAGAATATAAGGAGTGTGATGTGGATGAGATTGTGGAAAAATATATTGAAGGCACGCCACAGGTAGGAGAAGTGGCAGTTGCTCCGGATGAATCCAATCATGTTTCTATGATACAAGGAGCTGGGAATGAAGACATTTCTTTGACGGAGGGAATTATTACCTATGATATCCGGTTTCTTGCAACGGCTCCTGTATCCAAGGAATGGATTCGTTTGATCATCAATATTGAAGCCCAGAATGACTTTTATCCTGGCTATCCGCTGATAAAGAGGGGAATCTATTACTGCAGTCGGATGATTTCCGCCCAATATGGAACAGAGTTTGCAAGTTCCCACTATGAGGATATCAAAAAGGTATACAGCATATGGATTTGTATGAATCCGCCAAAGAACCGTGAGAACAGCATTACCCGCTATTACATTGCAGAAGAGAATTTGGTAGGAAGTGTAAAGGAACGAAGAGCAAATTATGATTTGATGGCTGCTGTTATGATTTGCCTTGGAAAAGAGGAAGATTCCGGTACAGATTTATTAAAACTGTTGAATGTGCTTCTGTCCACTGAGACAGGTTCACGGGATAAGTGCCAGATATTGGAGGAAGATTTTCATATTAGAATGACTCAGATATTGGAAAGTGAGGTGTCGCTTATGTGTAACTTGAGCAAGGGTGTGGAGGAGAAAGGGATTGAAAAGGGAAGACAGGAAGGAAGACAGGAGGGAATAATAGCTATGGTAGCAACATTAAGGGACTTACAAATTGCAGATAGTATTATTCTGAGTAAAATCCAGGAAAAGTTTCATTTGGAGGAAGAAACAGCTAAAATGTATTTGTAAGCATAACAAGCAGAGCGTCTCTGCGTTCTGCCTGAAATAATACTATGAAATTTTTCGTATTTAGATTTTAGGTGGATATATAATGGGTAATATTGTAAATATGAAAGAACATATAGAAGATATAATCGGGGGAAAAGATGGATTGTACAGAAGAATTTTTAAATTTTGCAGCTTCATTGAAATTAATAAGAAAAGCTGAAATTGAGGCACAAGGAAAAAGTGTTATTGATGAAGTTTATACGGATTTGCTCCCTAATAATGGGATATTAAATTTTGTTAATCTGCCAAGAACATCCATTCTAAAGGGACGGAAGGGAACAGGAAAATCAACTATTTTCCAGAAATCACAAAATGATATGTTGATAAAGGATGATGTAGTAACAATATATATTGATGTAAAAACATTATATGATAATGCAACGCCAACATTGAATGGTAGTTCAGATATTGAACAAGTGGATTTAGAAATTAAAAAATACTTCATTTATAAAAATTTTCTGTTTGAGGTGATTAATAAAGCAAATGAAAATTTTGAACAAACACTTAAAAATCAGTCTTTTATAAGACGGTTTAAGGGATTTGTATCCGGAATTTCAGTTGAAATAGACAAAGAATTTGAAAAGATGAAAAATAATATAGATGATGTAGTAAAGCAGATTGATATGTCTTTATATCAAAAAATTCGGAATTCGGAGGAAACAAGCGAGAATGATAAATCAGATATAGAGATAGTAATGTCAAAATCACCAGAGATAAAGCTTGGGAACACAAATACAAAAGGCAATTTATATAAAAAAGAATTTATTTCTGTAATGCATCAGTATTTTGATATAAAAGGATGCTTGATTAATCAATTTTTAAAAATTAGAGATATTTTAAAAGTTAAGTATATTTACATTTATTTGGATGATTATTCAGAAATGGATGAAGAAGCGCAAGAGATTTTTATGGATTGGTTTGTTGCACCACTGAATAATACATCAGAGGATTTTATTAAGTTTAAAATTGCAACATATCCCAATAGGTTTTACATGGGGAAACTGGATAATCAAAAAATAGATGAGATTAATTTAGATTTTTATAGTGCTTTATATAGTTATAAAAACGTTGTAAAAATGGAAGAAATAACATTAAATTATATAAAAAGATTAATAAAAAATAGATTTGATGTATTTTTACCAAGAAAATCCATAACTGATTATTTTGATATGCCAGAGGAGGAATTATTTGAACTTTTATTTGATATGACTTTAAATATACCAAGAAAAATTGGGTTTATCTTTTCATATTGTTATACTACACATATTACAATGGGAAAAAAGATTACAAAAGCTGCCCTAAATGCAGCTGCGCGAAGATATTATGAAGAAGTAACAGAAGCGTATTTTGAAGCAAATAGATATGTTGTTCGTGCTTTTGGTGAATTAGCAACAATAGAAAATTTAAAATGCCTTATGGAAAAGATTGTTTTAAAGGAGCAAGCGAATCATATTTTAGTCAATCAACAAGAAAAAAGAAGATTGCCTACAAGCCATTTTGTTATTGATAATAGTTTGTGCAGATTATTAGATACATTAGAATTAAATGGTTATATAAGTACTTATAATAAGCTGAATGATAAAGATAATATTCCATCGACATTATATGCTTTGGATTATGGATTATGTCAAAAATATATGATTGAGTATGGGCGTCCAAAGGAAAGTTCACTTAGGAAATATTATTTGGAACGTAAATTTACTTTTAATAATCTTGTAAAGGAACATTTTAATTCAAGCCAAGTGTTAGAATGCCCTAATGGGCATACATTTCCATATGAAGAATTTGATAATTTAAACAATTTTGGCATGATATGTCCGCAATGTGCAAAGAAGGGTATATATGTCACATGTATTACGCAAATAACAAATAGGAATATTATTGAATTGATACAAGCATATTCCAAAAATAAAGTACGTTTAAATGATGATTTAGAATATGGAATTTTAAATTTTCTTAGACATAATGAGAACCGGTCTTATAGCGCTTCCGAGATTGCAGAAAATTTGGATTGTACTTATCAGCTTATCACCAAAAGGGCAGATAAGCTAATTGGCCGAGAATTGATTAAAGTGGACAGAAACGTTAAAAGAAGATATTTTGTATTGACTGATTGGGCGAAGGAAATTTTGGGGAGTGATATAGAAAAATAGTATTCTTTCATAAAATGAAACATATATTATTCCATGATGAGAAACAAAAAATTGACCGGAAAGCAAAAACTAGAAAGAAAAAAAGAGATTATCGTGGAATCCTTAAAGCTCCCAAAAGATTCCATGTTGGGAGCTTCTATTGTGACGGTGACGGGAAATAAGGACGTTTTTGTCGAAAATTATAAAGGAATTCTGGAATATTCGCCGGAGGCGATCGTATTGCAGGGAAAGACTTGCCAGATCAGCATCGTGGGAAAAAGAATGACGATTGATTATTACACCAACGAGGATATGAAGATCACAGGCTGTATCGAATGCGTTCGTTATCATAACGGATAAAATGCGCGGGTGGAGAGGCGCCTGAGGCCGAGATGTGCAATGGAAGGTAGAGGGGATAAGATATGCTTCAATTTATACAATATTTAAAGGGTTATGTCTGCATCAGGGTATGGGGATATTCCCCGGAGCGGTTTATGAATTTGTGCAGCAATCACGATATTCTGCTTTGGGACATTAAAAATCAGGGAGAATATTATACGATGTGCATTACGGTCAGCGGATTCAGAAAGCTGAAAGGAATTGTAAAGAAAACAGGGACAAAGGTAGCCATACAGGAACGTTGTGGACTACCTTTTTTTATACCCAGGATGAAAAAAAGAAAAATTTTTCTGATCGGTTTATTAGGAAGCCTGGTTTTTTGGATGTGGATGTCCACATTTATATGGGCAGTGGATATTAGCGGAAATTATTCTATTTCCGAAGATATTTTTATGGACTTCCTGAGGAATCATAATGTTTATGTGGGCATGAAAAGAAGCAAGGTGGATATCGAGGAACTGGAGAAAAAAATACGGCAGGACTTTGAGATCGTTACATGGACTTCCGCCAGAATAGACGGTACGCGTTTGGTGATACAGGTGAGGGAAAATGAGGTGGATACAGGCGGAGAAAAAATGGGAGATGCAGCAGAGCAGGAGGAGATCAAAACTGCGAAAAATGAATTTGGCTCCGATCTGGTCGCGGAAGAGGACGGAGTCATTGTGAACATGGTGACAAGGCAGGGGGTGCCGCAGGTGTCCGTGGGTATGGAGGTAAAAAAAGGGGATATTCTGGTTTCGGGAAGCGTACCGGTATATAATGAGGATGCTACTGTAAAGTTTTATCAATATTATGACGCGGATGCAGATGTTTATATCCGAAGACAGTTGAGGAAGAAAGAAGAACTTCCTTTGCATTATGAAAAAAAGGAATATACGGGAGAGGAAAAAAAGGAAATGCTTCTCTCCATTATGGATAAAGATTTGGTATTCCGCATGGGGAAGATTAAATATGAAAATTATGATAAAATAACGGATAAAAAGCAGGTAAAACTTCTGGAAAACTTCTATCTGCCGTTTTATTATGGGAAGAGCGTGAACAGGGAATATATTGTTACGGATAACATTTATACAGAAAAGGAAGTAAAAGCGATATTTTCTGAAAAATTAATAAAATATATCGAAAGTTTGGAGGAAAAAGGGGTACAAATAATTAAAAAAAATGTTACAATAAATAAGAATCAAAAAAAATGGCAGATGAATATGGATTTTCAGATTGTGGAGAAAACAGGAAAAAACGTTGCCATAACAGTCGGGGAAGAATAGGCAGGGAGTTTTTCAGTGACAGACAGAGTGGAAAGCCGGATTGATGTTCCGGCAGAACATATGCAGAATATTTTCGGATCTTATGACAATTATATTCGGAAGATAGAAAATGATTGCAAGGTAACAATTATCAACAGAGACGGAACGGTGAAGATAACCGGGGCGACAGCAGCGGTGGCACGGGCAGAGAATATCGTCCGCCAGCTCGCGGAACTATCAAAGAGAGGAAATGTCATTCAGGAACAGAATGTCAATTATGCGATTATGATGGAGATGGAAAATAAAGAAGACGCACTCGTCGAAATAGATAAAGACTGTATATGTCATACGGTTCTTGGAAAACCGGTCAAACCGAAAACGCTGGGACAGAAACAATATGTGGATGCCATCAGGAACCGCATGATTGTTTTCGGGCTGGGTCCTGCGGGAACGGGAAAAACTTATCTCGCAATGGCGATGGCGATTACTGCTTTTAAGCGGGAAGAGGTAGGGCGGATTATTCTGACAAGGCCGGCCATAGAAGCCGGGGAGAAATTGGGATTTCTGCCAGGAGATTTGCAGAGCAAAGTAGACCCTTATTTAAGGCCGCTGTATGACGCGCTGTATCAGATCATGGGAGCGGAGAGCTTTGCAAGAAATATGGAAAAAGGGCTGATAGAGGTGGCTCCGCTGGCGTACATGAGAGGGCGGACGCTGGATAATGCTTTCATTATTTTGGATGAGGCGCAGAATACTACGCCGGCACAGATGAAAATGTTTTTAACTCGTATTGGATTTGGCTCCAAGGTCGTTGTTACCGGCGACAGATCCCAGAAAGATTTGATGCCGGGGACAAAGTCAGGATTGGATGTGGCGATGCAGGTGCTTGGAAAAATAGAAGATATTGCTTTTTGCAGCCTGACCAGCAAAGATGTGGTAAGACATCCCTTGGTGCAGAAGATTGTTATGGCATACGAAGATTATGAGAAATCGGCGGAGAAAAATCAAAGACGGGCAAGAGAGAAAGAAAGCCGGAGAAAGGGGCACAGATCATGACTTTCTATGTGGAAAATGAAACGGATACTAATTTTTCCTTTGACGTTCAGCAGCTGGTTCGTCAGGTCATGGAGACTGTGTTGGAAGAGGAAGGCTGCCCTTATGAGGCATCGGTCAATGTGCTTTTGACGGATAATGAGGGCATCAGAGGATATAACCGGGAGTACCGCGGAATAGACCGGGCGACGGACGTGCTTTCTTTTCCGAATATTGAATATGGACAACCTTCTGATTTTTCTCAGGTGGAGGGAAACGAGGCGGATTATTTTGACCCGGACAGCGGAGAACTGCTGCTGGGGGATATTATTCTGTCTGTAGATAAAGTAAAAGAGCAGGCGGAATGTTATGGACATAGCCAGCTGCGTGAGTTTGCTTTTCTGGTGACGCATAGTATGCTGCATCTGTGCGGATATGATCACATGGAAGAGGCGGAAGCCGGAGAAATGGAGGAAAAGCAGCGGGCCATACTGGAAAAACTGGGAATTACCCGGGAGAAATGAGCAAATAAGGGACAATAGGATATGATGCAGAATACAAAAGTAAAAAAGACAGGCAGGGGAAAAAGAAGGGAATGGGTGCTGGGTGTCGGGCTGATGGCCGGGCTGGTCGGATTCGTGTTCCGTATTCCTTTGTCGCGCATGATCGGGGATAAAGGAGTCGGCTTTTTTGCCCCCGCCATGGAAATATTTATGGTTTCCAGCGCAATGATGTGTTATGGGATTTCAAAAGCTGTGGCGATCCTGGTAAAATACAGGGCCAAAAGGGATATGTATAAGAGTGCCAGAAAAATATATCAAAGCGCTTTGGTTTTTACCATATTGTTCAGCGCTTTGATGACGTTGTTTGTGTTTTTCTTTTCGGAATTTATCGCACAGACATTTATATTGGAGTACCGGGGGTATCTGGCTATCGCGGCAATAGCTCCTGCCATTTTGCTGTCAGGATTGTTAGGAGTGATGCGCGGGTATTTGCAGGGGATGGGAGCCATGATGCCCACCATACATTCCCGGCTGCTGGAAAAGTTCGTTATGCTTGTGGCCGGGCTTTTGCTGGCTGCCGCATCGTTTTCCTATGGAGAAAAAGTGGCGGCGCTGCTCAGAAATACGGAATATGCCGCCGCTTATGGAGCGATGGGGGCTTCCATAGGGGTGTCCGTTGCATGCGCCATCGGAATTCTTCATATAATATTGATCAGGCTGATCTATGCGGGGACTTTTAAACAGCAGCTTATGAATGATACCGCGAAATATGTGGAATCTAACGGACAGGTTATTTCCACATTCTTTTCTGCCGCGCTGCCGTATATGATCTGTGCCTTGCTTTATAATATCCATTATCTGGTGGATCAAAGAGTTTTTAATTATGTAATGAATAAGCAGGATAAGGGAGGCATCAGGGTAGCCCATTGGGGCGTATATTATGGAAAATACAGTGTGGTGACAGGTATTGTAGCGATTATCTGCACGATGTCTGCTGTTTTAGTGATACCAAGGATCGCCCAGATGTATGACAAACAGGAATATGGGGAAGTAAAATACCGGATCGGAAGCGCAATACATAACCTGGCCGTTTTAACGATTCCATGTGCCGTATGGGTGGCGGTGCTGGCGGAACCTATCGTAAAAATGCTGTTTACCGGAGACCAGGATACGGCAGTAAAATTATTGCAGACGGGTTCTGGAGTGATCGTATTTTTTACCTTTGGATATTTTCTTATGCTTCTGATGCAGAGGATACGCAAAATCAGGATGGTTATTTTTGGCGGTTTGGCGGCTTTTCTGATACATCTTATATTTTTATTTGTTTTGATAAGCAGTACGAAGCTTGGGATCATAGCCGTGGCTTTGGGGCTTTTAGTGTTCTGGCTTGTGGTCTGCATCACCGGTTTTATCGGAATCGTCCAATATATGCAGTATTCCCCGGAATGGCTGCGTACTTTCGGAGTGACAACGGCCGCAGCGGCAGTTTCCGGGCTTGTGGGAATGTTACTCAGTAAAGTGATGATTTCCTGGGCCGGTGGGATCATTACGTTCTTTGTATGTATTGTTGTGTGCATGTTGATTTATCTGGTGTTGATGATCTTGTTGAGGGGAATCAGGGAGGATGAGCTGGAGGATATGCCGGGCGGAAGGGTTATTATCGTTCTGGCTGAGAGGATGCACCTGCTGTAAAGCTGTGGAATTGGGATACTTTGGAGAATAATTTCATAAAATTTGGCTGATACTGTTTACAAAGGAGAAATCGCTATGAGATTTGTAAAACGTGTCAGTCTTTTTTTTATTATGCCTATGGGAATGTATGCTTTGGGGTTTTATTCCCATATGAAATTAGAGGAAGAATTTTATCCGGGGAAATTCCGGCAAATGGAAATAGAGGAAAAAAGCAGCGCCGCAGAGGGGGAACCACAAGTTATTCCTACGGCGCTGGAAGAAGAACAGGTGATCAGCGCTGATACACAGTATATTATTGAGGAAGTGGATCTGCAAAAAGGCACTTCGGTGGAAACGAAATGGAAAACGCCGGATAAATATATCGGCATGAACCGGCAGCGTTTTGTAAAAGAAATGGAATTGTACCAGCAATCCCCTTCTTTAACGGATCAGGAACTTGGTTTTGTCAGCGTCGAGGTCGTTTCCTTTTCCAAAGAGAGAGTGGTGATCCGCAAGAGCTATATTTTCAAGGAATTATGCACGAGCTTTTATCTGGTGAACGAAAAAAATTATGTGGTAGTATACTGCGATGACCTGAGGACAGTTTATATGAATACTAATATTATGCTGGATTCCCTGCCGGATGCGTTGAAACAGGAGATTATACAGAATAAATATATTGCTACGGAGGAGGAACTTTATAATTTTCTGGAGTCTTATTCCAGCTAGGATTCATACACGCTTGTCACGGAATGTAGGGTATGGTATGATAACACCAGCGTTTTAGCAGGAGGAGCGGATCGTGGGAAGAGTGGCGGTAATCGGCGGGGGCGCGTCGGGAATGATGGCGGCGGTAACAGCGGCCAGACTTGGCGCAGAAGTGACGGTATATGAAAAGAATGACAGAGTGGGGAAAAAAATATTAGTTACCGGAAACGGGAAGTGCAATTTTTCCAATCGGGATTTTAGCGAACGGCATTATTACGGAGACAGGAAAAAATTAAAAAGTTTTTTTGACCGGTTTTCGGTAGAGGATGCGGTGGATTTTTTCATAAAGGCCGGGATGCTGGTGAAGGATAAAGGGGGGTATTTGTATCCATGGCCGGAACAGGCTTCTGCAGTGTTGGAGATACTGCGGATGGAAATGAAGCGAAGCGGTGTGAAGATAGAACTGTACGCCGATGTGAAAAGGATTGGCAATGAAAAAGGAAACGGTTTGTGGACCGTGTATTTCGGAACGGAAAAGGCGGAACATGATGCGGTCATACTTGCATGCGGCGGGTGTGCGGCGCCTAAGACGGGTTCAAACGGAGACGGATTCGCGCTGGCCCGGAAGCTGGGCCACCATATCAGGCCGGTCGTTCCCGCGCTTGTCCAGTTAAGATGTAAAGATCATTTCCTGAAAATAACAGCTGGGGTCAGATGCCAGGCGAAGATCGGATTATACGAGGAAAAAAAAGGCGGTATCAGGGAACTTTTACAGGAGGAAGAAGGAGAAGTACAGTTTACGGATTATGGGATATCGGGTATTCCTGTTTTCCAGTTGAGCCGCCAGGCAGCATATTTAATAGAAGAAGGAAAGGCGGCAGCGGTATCCATTGATTTACTGCCTCAAATGGACAAGCAAGAGTTTGAGGAGATGTGCGGACAAAGGATGGAGAATGCATATGACAGGACTTTAGAGGAGTTTTTACTTGGGCTTGCCAATAAAAAGATAAATCTGATGATGATAAAGGAAGCAGGGCATAAGCCGGCGGATGAGGCCGGAAGGCTTGGGGAAAGGCGGTTAGAGAAATTATTATATGGTTATAAAGAGCTATGGGTACATATTGATGCGGCAAACTCTTTTGACCATGCGCAGGTAACGGCGGGCGGCGTGGAACTGGACGAAGTGACGCAGAACCTGGAATCGGAAAAGAGGCCGGGCATATTTTTTGCAGGAGAAATATTGGATGTAGACGGGAGGTGCGGCGGTTATAATCTGCAATGGGCGTGGACCAGCGGTTATATTGCAGGAAAGAGCGCCGCACAGCGCTGTCAAAAGCAGGACGGGAAGGCGGAAAAGGAGAATGGGAGGCAGCGGGAATGATCCGAATGAATCAAATCAAAATAAGAGCCGGGAAGGAAAAAGAAAAATATAACCCGGAGCATAAAGCTGTTTCGGAATGGGAGAGAAAGCTGTTGGAAAGCAAAATCAGGAAACAGCTTCGATTAAAAGAGAAAGACACGTTTACTTTTGAAATTATAAAGCGTTCTATCGATGCGAGGAAAAAACCGGACATTTTTTATTCCTATACGGTGGATGTGGACGGGCTGAAAGAACGGGATGTGATCAGGAGAGTAAAAGGAGGACAGGTGAGTCTTGTAAATCCGGTCAAGTATTGTTTTCCGTCTCAGGGAAACAAAAGAATGGGACACAGGCCAGTGATCGTGGGAACAGGGCCGGCCGGGCTGTTCTGCGGGTATATGCTGGCCATCCACGGTTATCGGCCTGTTTTGCTGGAACGGGGAATGGAAGTGGAGAAAAGATGCAAAAAGGTAGAGGAATTCTGGAAAACGGGAAAGCTGGACGAGGAATGCAACGTACAATTCGGAGAGGGAGGAGCCGGCACTTTTTCGGATGGTAAGTTGAATACGCTGGTAAAAGATAAGGATGGAAGAAACAAAGAAGCTTTGTCCATTTTTGTTTCCGCAGGTGCGCCGCAACATATTTTATATGATGGAAAACCGCATATTGGTACGGATATTTTAACTGAGGTTGTGAAGAATATGAGAGAGGTTATTCTGGCGAACGGCGGTGAGGTTCGTTTTGATACAAAGGTAACGGATTTGTACATAGAGAGAGGAAAGATCCGGGGGCTGGAAACAGAAAAACGTGTGGAAAACAAAGAAAGCGGCAGAGAAGAATTTGCAAAAGAAAGGATTGAGGCGGAAGTGGTGGTGATGGCGATCGGACATAGCGCCAGGGATACTTTCGAAATGCTGTACAGAAACAGGGTGCCCATGGAAGCAAAGTCATTTGCGGTAGGACTGAGGGTGGAACATCCGCAGGATTTGATTGACCGGTCGCAGTACGGAGCGGAATACCCAAAAGGTTTGCCACCGGCATCTTACAAAGTAGCGTCACAGACAAAAGAGGGACGGGGCGTCTATTCGTTTTGCATGTGTCCTGGCGGTTATGTAGTAAACGCTTCTTCCGAAAAAGGAAGGCTGGCGGTAAACGGCATGAGTTATAGCGGCAGGGAAGGAGAAAATGCCAACAGCGCGGTCATCGTTTCCGTCAACGGGGAAGATTATGGCAGCAGGGGCCCGTTGGGAGGAATAGAGTTTCAGCGGATGCTGGAAAAGAGAGCCTATGAGATCGGAGAAGGAAGCGTTCCGGTGGAATATTACGGAGATTTTAAAAAGGCGGTTTTGGAGAAAGCAGGGGAGAATGAAACGAGCCGGAAGCTTCAAGGCGGCGGAGGGAAAACAGAGGAATCTTTTTATGACAGATGTGCCCCTCAGATAAAAGGGAAATGGAAATTCGGCAAAGTCCATAATATTATGCCCGATGCGCTGAACCTTGCTTTTGTGGAAGGAATGGAGCATTTTGACAGGAAGATTCCAGGCTTTGCAGCGGAGGGAGTGATTCTGTCCGGCATAGAAAGCAGGACATCGTCTCCGGTGCGCATTCACAGGAATGAGGGAGGGCAGTCGGAAATCGCAGGACTGTACCCGTGCGGAGAAGGAGCGGGCTATGCGGGAGGTATCATGTCTGCAGCTATGGATGGTATACGGATGGCGGAACAGATTGCAAAGGAATATAAAGCATTTGAAGAATACGGACAGAGAGGAGTGTTTTGATATACATGGATCAGATGGAAACAAGAGAGGAATTCAGAGATCGTTTGAGGGATAAGAAGAGGATTGTTGTAAAGATTGGCTCTTCCTCCCTCCAGCACCCGGAAACGGGAGATTTGGATTATACGAAACTGGATGTCCTTGTCAGAGAAATATGCGATATGCGCAATAAGGGGAAAGATGTGGTTCTGGTGACTTCTGGAGCGATCGCCGTTGGAAAAAAAGCGGTGCATATGAAAGATTGCGGCCGTCCCGGAGAGAAAACGATTGCCGAGAAACAGGCTTGTGCGGCGGTGGGACAGGCGAGGCTGATGATGATATACCAGAAAATTTTTGCGGAATATAACCAGGTGGCGGCACAGATATTAATGACGAAGAATACCATAGTGGATAATCTGAACCGGTATAATGCGCATAATACCTTTTCCGAGCTGTTTAAGTTGGGCGTTGTCCCTATTGTAAATGAGAACGATACCGTTGCTACTTATGAGATCGAGTTCGGGGATAATGACAGCCTTTCCGCTATCGTGGCCGCTTTGGTGGAGGCAGATCTTCTGATTCTTCTTTCGGATATCGACGGGCTTTATACGGACGATCCGAGGAAAAATAAAGATGCGGAGTTTATTCATGTAGTGGAAGATCTGAGCGAAGAACTGATGGAAATGGGCAAGCCCTCTACTGGCAGCGATGTGGGAACAGGAGGAATGAATACGAAACTGGTTGCGGCAAAGATCGCTACCAGCTCCAATATCGATATGGTAATCGCAAACAGTAAGGATATTAAGGTTCTGCATCGTATTTTGGACGGACAGGAGATCGGCACTTTGTTTGTGGGCAATAGAAAGACTTATTTTGATCTGCCTGAGTTTGTGGAGAAGATGCATGGGTAATGGTTCATAAAATTTTTGTACAATGAATAATAGAGGATGGTTTAATAAGGAGTATTCTGGATAGACAGGATACTCCTTATTAATTTGCATTGATATAACATAAATTGTATGCAGTTTATGTTATATCAAATGCATGCAATTTGTTATGCAAAATAATAGCCTCTTTGAGATTGGATTTATGTCATTTGTAACTGCTATACTTTGCTTTGACAGGAGGTGAGAAGGTGGTAAACATTGATTTTAATCATATCAATGACAAGATTGTCTATGAGGCTTTTCATGTGGAAGGGAACGAGGCGGAGGCTTTAAATGACAGTTATCTGGAACTGTTTGAACTGATTGGGCGGGATGCCATGCTCAAGCTGTATACGCATTTTCATGGGGATAAGATCGACTGTCCTATGAGGCTGTATCGTGCAGAGTTTATTGCAGATCTTGCGAAAAATGAGCCTGACAGGCGTGAAAGGGCTAAGATAGCAAGAGCAGGGGGATATTCTGCAAGAGTAATAGAAGGCATGCTAAGCAAGCGGCGGAAAGAAAATGAAATGGAATGAAAGATAGGAAACTTTAAATTTATGAAAAAGACATATATTGAATGTTTAAGGATTATAGCGATCATACTGGTCATTTATAATCATACAAGGGAGCTGGGTTTTACTTTATACCAGTATACATCCGATACCTGTTCCTACTATCTGTCAGTCCTGATGATACCGGTCTGCAAAACGGCAGTGCCCCTTTTTCTGATGATCTCAGGGGCGACGCTGCTTGGAAAGGAAGAGGATTACAGGTATCTGTTCTCAAGGCGGATTGTCAGGTATGTGGGAATTATTTTGTTTTGGGGAAGCATACAGTACTTCCGTTATGTCAGAACGGGAAAGGCGGAGCTGTCTGTCAGGGGCTGGTGGAACAATATTTACAGCAGTCCAAAGCTGGAAACCTATTGGTATTTGTATCTGTATCTGGGATTTTTACTCTTGCTTCCTTTGCTTCGGAAGATAGTTTCCGGGATGAAGGATCAGGACTACAGGTATTTATTTGGTCTTAGTTGTGTAAGCAGTGTACTTACTATGTTCGGGTATTTTTCCGGTTGTTTCATCAATAGCAGTATATTTCTTCTGCCGTCAGTTTTTCTTTATCCTTTGTTGGGATACTGGATTGATAAAGAACCCTGTCATGATTATAGAAAAAACGCATTAAAATATAGCTTAATGGCAATTTTGCCATTATGTGTGATCGTGTCTGCATGTCTGATCTTTGCGAAGCATGTGGATTTGAATGGAAGTTTCATGGATGCCGTACAATGTTTAACGTCAATGATCAGTTTTGGGATATTCGGCTTCATAAAAAGCATAGATGCAGGGCATCGGTATTCTGCCAGACTGGAAAAGGCAATCCTTGTTGTGGGAGATACGGTTTTCGGAATTTACCTGACAGAAGATATGATTCGGAATCAGGTCGTTAAACTGATCGTACATATCCATGCAAACGACTTCATCCTTGCAGTTTTGTATACATTATTGACATTTATATTAGGAGTGGTTTTTATAGCTGTTACGAAAATTTTAATAAAAGTTTTAGCACTCACCCATTGACTCTGGGAGACGTGATGATCTTACTTTATCAGGTTTTGTAAAGCCTGTAAAATGGCACTTTTCGGTACCTTGCTGTTTTTATGAGGCTTCATCAAACATAGGTAATAAAAGGGTTTTAAAAGATTGAGTAATCTGTTATAATAAAAATATCAATGGAAAAGTTGGTGTAAAATGATAATAATAGAACAGTTGAAGGCATTAAATCAGCTTGGCAACATAGCAATAACGGAACACGCTAGAATCCGTTTATATGAACGGAATATAAATGTTGATGACATTATAAACGGTATTGATACAGGTGAGATTATCAAACTATATGGGAAAATGATTTTAAGACGAGAAAGGGGAGCTAATCATGGTATGTATGGAATGTGGTGCAAAAGCGGAAAAAGGATATACAACAAGTGTAACAGATTTGGGAAATTGCCTTTTAATTGTGCGGAATGTTCCTTGCTATAAATGTACAGAATGTAACGAGATTATCTATACAGGGGATGTTATTAAAAGGCTGGAACAGATCACGGAACAGGCGAAACAGTTTACACAGGAAATTTCTATTGTAAATTATAGCAGTGCTGCATGATGGAATTGCGACAAATAAAATAAGACAGTATAAAAGGATTGATTTTTCAGTCCTTTTTGTTTTGTATGACGGGCATATCAGTGTCCTGCGGTGAAAGTTCCATAGGCGTAGTTGCCGACAAAATTTATAGTGATTCCCAAGAGAAGAAATATTTTGATATAATGGGTTTGAATCAGGTCAGCGAGGAGGCGTGCATTATCTTACTTTATCAGGTCTTGTAAAGCCCGTAAAACGGCACTTTTCAGGATCTTACTCTTTTCATCAGGATTCATCAAATTGTATCGTTTTTGTCGCAAATGGGGTATGAAATGGGGTATGGGAAAGAAAAATAGATTGTGAGTATGGGAGTAATAGGATATAATATTAACAAAAAAGTTTATCGGTTATGAATATCAGGGGAGAATAAGAAAAGAAAAAGTATTATGAAAATATATATGGATAATTGTTGCTACGACAGACCTTATGATGACCAGACGCATATCAGGATATATTTAGAAACGGAAGCAAAGTTACATATTCAGGATATGGTAAAAAGGGATATATCGACCTTGTAACCTCTTTTATGCTGGAATATGAGAATGGAAAGAATAGATTCTCTCACAAAAAGAAGGCAATATCTGATTTTATGAGTGCGAATGAATCATACTATGTAGGAATAGAAAAGGGAGAAGAAGCAAAATTGATAGCAGGGCGTATTATGGAGTCTGGCGTTAAAAGTGCAGATGCGCTTTATGTTGCTTGTGCTATTTTAGCAGGAAGTGATTATTTTATTACTACGGATGATAGATTGCTTAAGTTTCAAGCAGAGGATATACAGATTGTGACACCAAGTGAATTTATCAGGAGATTGGAGGCGAGTGATGAATGAATAGTGCTACAGAACTTATGGATGCCGGTTTTGCATGTTTAGTTGAAAGACTAGGTATTGTTGATGCGGAGCGCTTTGTAGCTATGATAAAAAGAGACAGCTTCGATTATACGCATTGGCGAAGAGAATATTTTGATAAAATGGATTTGTCTCAGATCAGCGAAGAAGCGTCTGCCTATGCGAAAAGTCATCCTCATAGGGGAAAAGGAATAAGGATTTAATTATCTAATGTAGTGATTTCAATGTGGAGTAAGGGTTATTCAAGTGTACGTGCTTGGGTAGTCCTTATTTTTTTGAGAAATCAGAGGAACGGTGAAGAAGATTGAGGAACAGCTTTATAAGATTGGCATTGACTATGTCAGGAACAAAAGACGAAAACGTGATACGGAAGCATTGTAAAGTGACACAAGAGACAGCAAAACTTTTAATGGAATGTTCCAAGGCGAAAGATATGAATGAAATTAAATATATCCGTTATTTGCACCTGAACCAGTTGGAGCATTCGAGGAGTAGAAAAATAAAATTAGAACTGATGCGAATGCGGAATGAGATAAACAAAATCAGCGTGGATATCAATCAGATAGTAAAAAATAGTAATTCCCATATATATAAATAAGATGATAAAATAGAATTATTATTGAAGATGGAAAAGATTAAGAGCTTGCTATCAATGATAATTACCAGTTTTCAATTAATATTTGTAATTTTATGGGAGGCGAAACCATGAATGATCTGAAAAGTATAATAATAAATATAATATCTGGTTTTATGGCAGATGCGTGCGTATCATTTTTGGAAAAAAGAAGATTTAAAAAGTATAAAACAGAACTAGAAAAATGGATTCAAGAGTATGTTGATATGAATGATGGAACTATAGTGGCAAGTGGAGCATTTGCTAATTTTGTAAGGTATCAGAAGCCTATTGAAAAAATTTTGGCTTTTATTTATGAGCCTTTTAATCAGACCTTGACAGAAGAAGAATTTCTTAAAAGCCTGTGTTGTTTAATGAAAGCATATTTGGAAAGTGATGATTTAAAAGTAAAACCAGAGGATGAAGGTGTTGCAAAGGGATTCTTTTATGGTATATATGATAGCTATAAAAGATATGTGGCAAAAGGGCTTTCTATAAAAGACCGCAATCTTTTAGCAATGATGGCGCAGGTACGTTGTGGAAATTTTGAACTGATGAAAAAAATGGATGAGCAATCAAACCTTACGAGACAGCAAAGTGCGGCTTTTAGTACATATATTGCAAATAAGAAAAAAGCTGAATTAGATAATTATGATATTTGGCGCATATATTGTGAACTGGATAAACTTCTATTAGCGGGAAGGATTGAAGTGGTGAGGGGAATTCTTCCTATATGTCACTATGAAAATGAAAATATTGGTCAGGCATTAGGGATAAAGCTGGATATTTTATGTAAGAGTGAATATGAAAAAGATGAAATAGTAAAAAGGTTGGAAAAAATAAATGTTATTAAAATACGAGATGATTTAATTCGTTTTATGATTTTTACGATAGATGATGTAGATTTTTTTAAGGAGATAATAGGGTTGGCAGGCAGCAGGGAATTGGCTGAGCTACTGAATGTTTATAGTGGGAGAAAATGGGATGAGTTAATAGAAATTTCGGAAAAGGAAGAAGGATACGGTAAGGATTTCCAGATTCAGAGATTAGAAAAGTTTGAAAGTGAGAGTGAAGTCAGGAATCATATTATCCTTGTATATCTTTGTACTATGCACCCTGTTAATCTGATGGAAGTCATAGAGGATTTAATCAAAAAGGATTTTTTTATAGATCATGTTCTTCAAATTTGTCTTAGCTTTCAAAACCTGATTTCTTTTACTATAGGGGAATTGGACGAGGACAAGGTAGAGTTATGCGAAAGATGGTATAATGAATTATTAGATATGAAGGATACTTATAGAGTATTATCTGTAAATTTTGCAAAGTATTATTATAAGATATTACTTCAATTGTCTGATTTGCTAAATAAAGAAGAATATGTTGAATTAATGAAAAGCATTCCAAACAAAGTGAAAGAAAGTGAAGAACTTAAACCGGGAATTTATATAGGAAATATTAAACAGCACTGTGCAGATATAGATGACATTATTTCTTTTTGCATAAGCAGCAAAAATTATTTTATTATCATCCGTTATATCAATGAATATGGTCTATCAAAAGAAAATATTGTTGAGTTATTTGAAAAATGCAGCATTTTATTGGAAAAAGATTTTGTTTTATTCAACATATATGTTAATGCTTTATTTAGGCTTGGAAGAAAAGAACAGGCATTACAAGCATTAGAAAATTATCAAAATTATTTTGGGGATATACTTGATTTCTGGGTTTTGACTTGTCATCTGAAAGAAGCAGACAATATATTAACAATATATGAAAAATGGAAGTCCGGTTTAATAAAAACAAATGAGTGGCAAGCTGAACTGGATTTTGCAAATTATTTGTTGATGAATGGATATAACCAAGAGGCAGAGAACATCATAGAGAAGCTTGAAAAATGTCAAATGAGTTCATATGTTTTACAACGGGTGAAGGCACAAATATTATATGAGAAAGGATTTCAAATAGAAGCCTTAGATAAATTTTTGAAATTATTTAAGGAAAGAAAAGAAGATGAGTATGTTGTTGATATGATTATTACACTTTCTTTAAATAATATGCGTGCGATTGACCAAGAGATAATTGAACATGCGATATCATTTGATACGCCCAGATTATTAATGTTAGCTTCGCATGCGCTTGAAAAAATAAACGAACATAATAGAGCAAAAGAAGTAATTATAAGGGGGATTTTGAAAAGTAATGGAGAAGACTTTGAACTATTAAACAGGTATTTGAATTTGTTGGTAGGGAGTGCCGGAACCGATAGAGACGTAAAAAAAGTAATATGTGTGGATGAAGATACTGTTATATATTTAAGAAATTACGAAAATGGTGAAAAAACCATTTATTGTATCTATGCAAGACAGATACTTCCATCCAATCCGTATGTGTGGCAAGGCACGATTTGTACGTATGTAAGAAATGCTGGACAAATAGGATTGATTAGAAAAAGAACGGGAGATCATATAAAAATTGACAATGTAGAATATGAGGTTGTGGATATTGTTCCATTAGAAGCATTTCTTTTTAGATTTTGTGTGGAAAAGCTGGCTAATAATGGGATTGTTCAAACATTTTCAATGAAAGAAGATGAAACAGACTTTTCAGATTTTACAACATGGATAAAAGAAAATTTATTTGTTAGTGAAACAGATTATTTGGAACAATATAAAAATTATGAAAAGGTAGCGTGGCCGTTGTATGCAATAAATAAATTTATAGATATGCCATATACTGAATTAATTTGGGGGCTTATGGAAGACGACCAGATAGTTATTCGCAACATGTTTTCATCAATAGAAAAGGAAGAAGGTCAACATTTTGTTATTATGAGTAGTGCGTTAATTATGATGTACAAACTGGGTGTTGATCTTAATGAAATAAGAAAATCGGCATCAGTTATAACAAAATCAATCGTTGAAAAAGTCAGTGAAGAAGAAAAGAAAATATATAAGGAAAATAACAGGGAAATAGTTGCAAAGATTGGGATAATTAATAATGAGCTTTTTGTAAATAAAAAGCCGGAAGACATGAAAGCAAAAGTAATGCATGATGTATCTTCATTTGCAGAATATATGGATAACCTCACACAGATAGAAAATAAAATAGAATTGAGAGCAGCAGGTATTGATTGTGAAGCGTTTAAATCAATAATTGGAATATGCGATTATGATGCATTAGCAATTGCATCAGAGAATAAATACATCATAGTCTCAGGGGAAGATTATGGGGTTCTGTTTTCCAATATTAAAGGGATAAATACAAGAAGTGTATGTATTGTTGATTATTTATGGCTTATAGAGGTAGATGCAGATAATTTAATAATGTATATGATTAAAATGGTAATTTATCGATTTCAGGTTTTTATTACTCCACAGACCTTAGAATACTTGATGAAAGCCATATTAAATATTCAGGATGATGATGAGCAAGAAGAAATTTTAAAGAAATGGGTTGATTTTTTATCAATGGGTGAAGAAATAGAAGATGATTATAGAGATGTTTTTTATAATTTCATAATTGGTACTTTTAGGAGTTTATATAAAGAGCATAAGGATTCAACAAATCCCATTTGGAATTTGTTCAGCTTTTTTGTAAGAAAATATTATATGGAAAGTAAAGCAATAGAAGCTGATAAATTAAAATAGAATCTGTTTAAAAGAGCGGTAACTAAGTTAATGTAAAAAGATACGAGGTACAGATATAAATGGAGCAAATAAAAATATTATGTTGTGAAAAAAGCAATGGCAAAATTGATAATTTAAATGGATTGCTTTCAATATCAAACTGCTAGCCAAAAAATTTGATAAAATATTTTGGCTATATGATACACAAAATACACGGATTGCAGCCGATTTGTATATAAAAATACATGAGGTTGAAAATATGCCTAGAGGTATAATTAATAGGTATATGGCAATAAAATATGAAGGAAATTGGTTTGAAACATATACATATGAGGATTACATGGACAAATATAAAATTTATAATAAATGGTTTTTAAGCTCCAAATATGGTTTGTTCAAAAGAATTGATAATCATTTATACAATCTGGAAATAGGTGATATATTTAGGCTTTTAAAAACTGCAAAGAAGAAGCAGATCGATAGAGTAGTAAAAACTGCAATAGAAAATATTGTAAAACATGAAAAAGATAAAGCATCAGACTATATAAATTCAGATATATTGGATGCTCCGTCGCTTTGGGAAGAAGAAAAATTTGATGAAGTATTTTCAGATGAAATTGTAGAAAAATGGCAGGATGATTTTTCTAAAAGAAGAAATATGATAGCTCACAATAAGATGATTTGCAAGGATTTATATTTTGATACGATAGCAAAGATTCAGTTTTACAAAGAAGAGTTTTTGAAAGCAGAAAAGGTATTGTTATCATATGTTAAGCCATTTAGAGATAATAGATTATGGTGAAATATGGATATCTTATGGTGATTATGAAATGTCAGAAGATGGGATGGTTGTTCGATTTGGTACTGTAAATAAGAAATTGATTGTTGTTACAGATGAAATTATGAATAGACTAAATAAGATTGAGGATCAGATTATGAAGATTGAAATATAGTATTTTTGACGGTTATAAGAAGGGGGGTTATGGCAGTATCAATCACCAGCTTATCTATAAGGAATCAGGGGGAAGGGAGCAGTCTCTGCGTGACAATTTCCGAAAACAGAGTAGGAGTAAAGGATATTCTTATGGCAGCCAATGTTAAAAAAACTCAGCGCAGTCAACAATGTACTTTATAATATCGTGGATGGCTATAGTAAGCAGGAGACGACGAAAGCAAAAAGGAGTACTATAAATTAGAGATGGTGCCAAGAATATCAGCCCATATTTTAAGGCACACCGATTGCACCAGGATGGCGGAGCGAGAGAGGGATGTAAAAGTTTTGCAGTACATCATGGGACATGCCAATATTGCAGTCACTATGGAAGTATATAATCATATCACGGAATATACGGGAATAGAAAAGGAAATATTAAAGATGGAAGACTTTAATGGTTGTATAAGTCACAAGACGTTATCTGATGAAATCAGAGACGAATCCATCCCCCCAATTTTTCACAAATGGGGTATGAGTAGGGTACAGCCCTTATTATTGGACATTTTTCAGAAATTTCAGAACCCGTAAACCCGCATAAACACTGGGTTGCAAAAAATAACCAAAATAATTAGCACTCACCTATTGACTCTGCTAGTAATCAGTGTTATAGTTCATATAGAACAAAAGAAAGATAATAATAAGTAAAAGGAAGCCGGATATACTACAAACAAGACGGCAGAGAGGAGTGCTTATGAATATATCAAAATTTACCCAAAAATCCATGCAGGCGGTGGAACAGTGCGAGAAGCTTGCCTATGAGTATGGCAATCAGGAAATAGAGCAGGAGCATCTCCTGTACAGTCTTTTAACCATTGAAGACAGCCTGATTTTGAAATTGATTGAAAAAATGGAGATTCAAAAGGAACATTTTCAAAACCGTGTAGAAGCGGCGCTGCAGAAGAGGGTGAAAGTGCAGGGCGGAAGGGTCTATGTAGGAAAAGACTTAAACCAAGTATTGATCGCGGCGGAAGACGAAGCAAAGCAGCTGGGAGACGAATATGTTTCTGTGGAACATCTGTTCCTTTCCATGTTAAAGCATCCTAATAAAGAAATAAAAGAAATATTCCGTGAATACGGGATCACAAGAGAGCGTTTCCTTCAGGCGCTTTCCACAGTCAGAGGAAACCAGAGAGTGACTTCCGATAATCCGGAGGCTACGTATGACACCTTGGAGAAATATGGGCAGGAACTGGTGGAGAAAGCAAGAAATCAAAAGCTGGATCCTGTGATTGGCAGAGACAGCGAGATACGTAATATTATTCGTATTCTTTCCAGGAAGACGAAAAACAATCCTGTTCTCATCGGAGAACCGGGTGTCGGAAAAACAGCGGTAGTAGAAGGGCTGGCCCAGCGTATTGTACGGGGGGACGTGCCGCAGGGATTAAAGGATAAAAAGATATTCGCTCTGGATATGGGAGCGCTGGTAGCGGGAGCGAAGTACAGAGGTGAGTTTGAAGAGCGTTTGAAGGCCGTGTTGGAAGATGTAAAAAACAGCGACGGGCAGATCATTCTATTTATTGATGAGCTTCATACGATCGTTGGAGCCGGCAAGACGGACGGTGCATTGGATGCGGGCAATATGCTTAAGCCCATGCTTGCAAGGGGAGAGCTGCATTGCATCGGTGCTACCACCTTGGATGAATACAGGCAGTATATTGAAAAAGATGCCGCATTGGAACGCCGGTTCCAGCCGGTGATGGTGGAAGAACCTACGGTGGAAGATACTATTTCCATTTTAAGGGGATTAAAAGAACGGTACGAAGTATACCACGGCGTAAAAATTATGGATAACGCTTTAGTGAGCGCGGCCGCTCTGTCCCATCGCTATATTTCGGATCGTTTTCTGCCCGATAAGGCGATCGATCTCGTGGATGAGGCCTGTGCGCTTATAAAGACGGAGCTGGATTCGATGCCTACGGAATTGGATGAACTGCAGCGCAAGATCATGCAGATGGAAATTGAAGAAGCGGCATTAAAAAAAGAAGATGACAGACTCAGCCAGGAAAGGCTGGCTTCTCTTCAAAAAGAGTTAGCGGAATGGAAAGAAGAATTCAATAACAGAAAAGCCCAATGGGATAATGAAAAAGCGTCGGTCGAAAAACTCTCTAAACTGCGGGAACAGATCGAAAACATAAACGGCGAGATACAGATTGCCCAAAGAGAAGGGAATCTGGAAAAGGCGGCAGAATTGAGTTATGGAAGACTGCCCGCTTTGAAAAAACAGTTGGAAATAGAAGAAAACAGGGTAAAAAATGAAGATTTATCCTTAGTTCACGAGAGTGTCAGCGATGAAGAGATCGCAAAAATCATTTCCCGGTGGACAGGTATTCCGGTGGCAAAACTGACGGAAAGCGAACGGAATAAAACGCTGCATCTGGATGAAGAATTGCATAAACGGGTCATTGGGCAGGAAGAAGGCGTTACAAAAGTGACGGAGGCGATCATCCGTTCCAAAGCCGGAATAAAAGATCCGGCAAAACCGATCGGGTCTTTCCTTTTCCTGGGTCCTACAGGCGTTGGAAAAACAGAGCTTGCTAAGGCGCTGGCGGCTTCTTTGTTTGACGATGAGAATAATATGGTACGCATCGACATGAGCGAATATATGGAAAAATATTCCGTATCCCGGCTGATCGGAGCGCCTCCCGGATATGTAGGTTATGAAGAGGGAGGACAGCTGACGGAAGCCGTCAGAAGAAAACCGTATTCGGTCGTATTATTCGACGAAATAGAAAAAGCCCATCCCGATGTGTTCAACGTGCTTTTACAAGTGCTGGACGATGGACGGATTACGGATTCCCAAGGCCGAACGGTGGATTTTAAAAATACGATTCTGATCATGACTTCGAATATCGGGGCCGGATATCTGCTGGAAGGAATCAGCGATGACGGAAGTATCGCCAGTGAAGCGGAAGGACTGGTGATGAATGAACTACGCGCCCATTTCCGTCCGGAATTTTTAAACAGGCTGGATGAAACGATACTTTTTAAACCTTTGACAAAAGAAGATATCGGGGGCATTGTCCATTTGATCGTGGAAGATTTGAACAGGCGGCTTGCGGACAGGGAGCTTCGCATTGAGATTTTACCGGAAGCGGAAAAATTCATTGTGGAAAACGCCTATGATCCGGTATACGGGGCAAGGCCGTTGAAGCGTTATATACAGAAATATGTGGAAACCCTTTCGGCGAAGCTGATACTTGCCGATAAAGTAAGAGCAAAGGATGTGATAGAGATATCCGTACAAAACGGGATGTTGGCGGGAACAGCCAGGAGGGATTAGGCGAAAGGGGTGGAATATATGCTTCCAAAAGATCCGGTGATGCTTTTAAGCTATACGAATCTGAAGCTGAGAGATTATTACGGCAGCCTGGAAAAGATGTGCGAGGACATGGAGGTCAGCAGGGAAATGATCGAAGAAAAGCTGGCTTTGATAAATTATCATTATGACGAGGAGAAAAACCAATTTGTCTGAACAGATCAAAGTAACAGTGACATCAAAAGCGGAAGAAAAAAGGACAGAATTGTTTCATGACAGGAACAAGACATTGCTGCATACACTACGGGAGGGCGGAATTTCTTTGCCTTCCCTTTGTGGTGGTCTGGGAAAGTGCGGAAGATGCCTGGTAAGGTTTTGCGGATATGCGCCGTTTCCCACGCAGACGGACAGGGCAGTGCTTCATCCGCAACAATTAAGGGACGGATACCGGCTCGCCTGTACTGCAAAACCTTTGAAAGACTGTAAGGTGACAACCGCATTTATCGAAGAAAGGCAGTTGGATATATTGACGGCCTCCAGTTCACCGGATATGCCGGAGGAAAGCGAAGGCGGAGCGGATCAGGGAAATCATGACAGGAAGAAGGATAGAAAGACAGTGGCCGTGGCGGACATAGGAACCACAACGATAGCCATGCAGCTGCTCGAAGCGGGATCAGGGTATATTTTGGATACGTATACCTGTCTGAATCCCCAAAAAATTTACGGGACGGATGTGATTTCCAGGATAAGGGCGGGAATGGAAGGCAATGGGGAAATTCTTCGGAAGCTGGTAAGAGATGTCCTGGCGGATGGAATAAGGAAAATGACAGAAAATGTGGAGAATGGAGGAACTTGTAGGCTGGAACACATATTTTTGTCGGCCAATACGGTGATGGGGCATTTGTTCATGGGATATCCGGTGGGACCATTGGGAAAAAGCCCATTTATGCCGATGAATATAAAAAGAGACGGAATAAACTGGCTGGGAGTGCCAACCATACTGGTACCCGGGATCTCGGCATTTGTGGGTGGAGATATTGTTTCCGGGTTATACGCTTGCGGCCTTTGCCAGCAGGAAAAAAGAGGGAAATGGCTGTTTTTGGATCTGGGAACGAATGCGGAGATGGTCATGGGCAACGGAAACCAAGCAGCGGCTACGGCAGCCGCGGCAGGACCCGCTTTTGAAGGAAGAGGAACAGGAGGAATGAGTGGAACGGAACGGATATCTGCCGTGGCATCTCTTTTGGAAGGGGGAATCATTGACGAGACGGGTTTGATGATGGAACCGTATTTTGAAACCGGAATCGAAATGAAGATGATGCCAGGAGAGACATCGGGCATTAGAGCGCGGATTTTTCAGGAGGATGTCCGGGATATTCAAATGGCGAAAGCTGCCGTACGGGCCGGAATCCATTTTTTAATGAAACATCTGGATATTGAGAGATATGAGGAGATAGAAAAGGTATACATAGCCGGAGGATTTGGCTTTTATCTCGATAAAAAGGCGGCGGCAGGAATCGGCCTGATACCGTTGGAATGGATGGAAAAGGCGGAGGCAGTAGGGAATACTTCCCTTGCCGGCATACGCTTATTAGAAAGGGAAAGGGCAAAGCAGAACGGCGGAAAAGAAAATATTTTGGATTTGGATATTTTGGACGGGCTGGAGAGTTTTGCCGGAAAGGTAGAGGCATTCCAGCTGGCGGAAGAACCGGAATTCGATAAAATATATGTAGATTATATGAATTTTGATATTCAGCAAGGCGATATATGATATAATAGTATATGAAATGGCAGGAATCAATATGGGAAAGAATGGAAGCGGAGAAGAAAAGGAATTTCTGATGTGGGATGCAATTTTCAGTATTGAAGAGGGAAGAAGAAAGCTTGGCGAAGAGATGCCGGTAGCTTTTTACAGGATGTTTGAGTATTCGATCAGGGATACTTTGATTGAGATGGTTGGGAAAGAGCGCATGATTCAAATATTCCGAACTGCTGGAGAGAAAGCCGGCAGGGAATTTTATCAAAGAAATTTGGACGGCAGTTTGATGCTGAATGATTTTTTGGGGCAGCTTCAGCAGAAATTGCTGGATTATAAAGTCGGTATGCTGCGGGTGGAAAAATTCGATGTACAGACAGGGCATGCGATATTGACGGTGGGAGAAGATCTGGATTGTTCCGGTTTTCCTGACTCAGGAGAAACGGTATGTAATTATGACGAAGGATTTATTGCCGGCATATTAAAAGCATACACCCAAAAGGAGTATGTAGTGACGGAAATAGACTGTTGGGCGAACGGAAGCGATGTGTGCCGCTTTGATGCAAGAGTGTTGAAAGAGGGTTGACCAGGGAGGAGGAGCGATGGAAAAATGGCTGAAACGTATCTCGGGGAAAGAGTTGAAACTTTTCAGTATCTTTTCCATGATTCTACTTTTCGGAATTGCAGCGTTTATCGGAAATTTTACCAGGCTGGCGGAAGGAATCTGGCTGATCATCGTATCCAGAGATGCACTGATCACAGATTATTTTGAGCTGGCCGGTTATGGAGCGGCATTTTTAAATGCCGCCCTTGTCATGGGAATCAGTATTTTCTTTATTATTACCGAGAAGATCCCTTTCACCGGTCTGACGGTGGCGGCATTGTTTATGAACGCAGGATACGGGCTGTGGGGAAAGAATCCGGTCAATATCCTGCCGGTCATTCTGGGTACGGCTCTGTATGCCAAATTGCACAAGACAAAACTGAACCGTTATATTTATACGGCGCTGTTTGGCACCTGCCTTGCGCCTTTGATTACGGAATTGGTATTTTTGTTTCCTTTCAGCCGGCCGGTCAATCTTGTGCTGGCGGTGGCGATCGGAATCGCTATAGGATTTATATTGCCACCCCTGTCCATACATACGGCGTCTATGCACATGGGGTATAATTTGTTTAATGTAGGTTTTTCCGGCGGAATACTGGCTTTTATTATGGTGAGCCTTTTGCGCGCCTTTGGAATGGAAAGCGATTCGGTGATGATATGGAAAAGCGGACAGAGCGTTAAGATCGGAGCCGGCTTATTTTTTTATTTTTTCATTACGGTCTTATTAGGCTTTATGATGAGCGGAAAAAAGGCGGACAGCATAGGGAAGATTATGAAACATTCCGGCCGAACAGTTACCGATTTTGTCCTTATGGATGGAGTGGGGCCGACGCTTATGAATATGGGTCTGGTAGGTATTTTCTGTGAAATCTATATCATATTGACGGGCGGTGATTTTTCGGGGCCGGTGGTAGGGGCTATACTGGCGGTTTTCGGATTTTCAGCGTTTGGCGTGCATATCAAAAATTATCTTCCTGTACTGGCGGGCGTATACATATCCACACTGTTTACCATATTTTCGCCGGATACGCCAGGTATCCAGCTGGCGGCAATTTTTTCCGCAGGGCTGTCACCGATCGCCGGACAGTTCGGTCCGTTGGCGGGCATAGTTGCCGGGTTTCTCCATGCAGCGGTGGTGATGTGCACCGGCCAGATGTACGGCGGCCTGAATTTGTATAACAATGGCTTCAGCGCCGGATGGGTGGCGGTGATTATGGTGCCCATAACGGAAAGCTTTATGAAATATTTAAGGGGAAGAAAATCAGAAAAGGAGAAGGAAAAATAAATGATTCACGAGAGGAAAAAAATAGCGAGAATAGTAGAGGAACTTACTTTATTTTTCTTTGCCCTGGGAGCGGACAAGATTCGGTCAGGAATCGAAGAGGATGGAAAAAATGTGGTCATTGATTTTCAGGCGAATTACCGGCCGGAAAATGAATATAAATTGGAACAGATGGAGAAGGATCTGAATTGCCCGAAAAACGACGGGATGAAAGATGTCTATTGGGAATTGGCAGGTTCGGGAGAACCGGAAGACACGGAACAATTATTGTTGGTCGGTATGATGATTGATAAGGCCGAAATACGAAAAGAAGAAGGAAAAGTTTATCTGAAATTATATAAAAAGCAGCAGGAATAAGGAAGCATTGGCTTTGCATATATATGGGATAAGGTAAAAAAGAGAGTCCGCAGTATGAATTGGAAAAAAAGAATATTATCCTGTATTATTTTGCTGTTTTTGCTGGCGGCCGTTTGTGTGATCGGCTATCGGGAGAAGGGAGGATTTCCGGTTTTTGGCAAGACATTAGAGGAATCCGGGGAAAAGAAGATTGCATTGACTTTTGACGACGGCCCCCATCCTTATTATACGGAGCAGTTGTTGGACGGTTTGAAAAAACGTGGGGTAAAAGCCACGTTTTTTGTGACAGGCGCGCATGCAGAACTGCATCCGGAGGTGATTAAGAGGATGAGTGAGGAGGGCCACCTCATCGGCAATCATACTTATAGCCATATCCAGCTGAGATCGGGGAATAAGGAAGTTTTTAAGGAAGAGCTGATTAAAACAAATGAGATCATAACGGGCATTACCGGCGAGGAGGTCATTTATGTGCGTCCTCCCTATGGAAGCTGGGATAAATCTTTTGAAACGGAATTGAACATGTTTCCCATATTTTGGACGATAGATCCGCTGGACTGGTGTTCGACAAATGTGGAACGCATTGAACAGAAAATCATATCCAAAGCAGGGGAAAATGATATTATACTGATGCACGATTATTACCCGTCAACAGTGACGGCCGCGCTGAAGGTAGTGGACGAACTGCAGAAGGAAGGATATGAATTCGTGACGGTGGATGAGATTTTATTTGATTGATGGATGCTGGATTAAGGAGGGGATGAGAAAACAATATTATCTTTACTGGCTTCTCTGGCAAAAGTGGGATTGACAAAAGGATGACAGTGTGTTATATTTCTATTGTCAACATCATGTTATACATTGAGGAGGTTAAATCCGTGATACAGCAACTTTCTGATGCCGAACTTGAAATTATGAAAATTGTGTGGGGAAACCCGGAGGAGGTGTCCCTGTTCCCCTATATCATGGACGGGCTGGCGGCAAAGGGCAAGCCGTGTCAAAAGAATACCCTGATTGTACTGTTGTCACGGCTGATGAACAAGGGCTTTTTGAGTGCCAGGAAAATTGGCCGCCGTAACGAATATACCACGCTCATTTCTGAAACGGAATACCAGACAGCGCAGACGAAAAATTTTCTGGATAAGATTTATGAGGGAAGCGTAAAAGGACTGGTTTCCAATTTGATTTTAGGCGACCTGCTGGCAGACGAGGAATATGAGGAATTGAAAAAGCTGCTGGAGAAAGGGGAAGGACAATAATGAACGAAGTTTTGAAAACCTTCCTGTCCATGTCAGCTTCCGGCGGATTGCTTATTCTGGTTCTGCTATTGGGAGAACGACTTCTGAAAGACAAAATCAGTCGGCAATGGCAGTATTATATTTGGATTGTTGTTGTTTTGCGGCTGCTGCTCCCGTTCGGGTCGGAAGTAAGCCTGATGGGGAAGGCGTATCAGGCTGTCGATCAGGCAATATCCCAGGCGGCTCTTTTACCGCCGCAGCTTCAGTTCCCGCTAAACGCTCCAGGAGGCAATCTTACTTCGGCTGTTGGGGTGGAACAGCGCAATAAAACTGTGAGCAGTCCGTCAGATGATTCAGCGGCTGCCCGCCTATTTCAAGATATTGGGGTGATGCTGATAAATTATATTTGGCTGGTTTGGCCGTTGGTTGCGCTGGGTTTACTGATACGGAAAATAACAATCTACCAGGACTTTATACGCTATATCAAAGCTGGATTAATCCCGGTTTCCGATATTGAGCGGTTAGACCAGCTTTCTATTGTTGCGGAGCAGTCGGGCATTAAAAAGCCGATGGAATTATGTGTCAATCCATTGGTTTCTTCCCCATTGCTGATTGGATTTTTCCATCCATGTATTGTACTGCCCGGCGCGGATATTCCTGAAAAGGATCTGCGCTATATCATCCTGCATGAACTGGCGCACTATAAGCGGCGGGATATGTTCTATAAATGGCTGGTTCAAGTTACCGTCTGTCTGCATTGGTTTAATCCGCTAGTTCATCTTATGAGCCGGGAAATTGCAAAGGCTTGTGAGTTTTCCTGTGATGAGGCAGTTCTTGCTAAAATGAAGAGCGGCAGCGCGCAGGACTATGGAAAAACCTTGCTTGACGCTATGGCGGCAGTTGGAAGATACAAGGAAAATCTCGAAACAGTTACTTTAAGCGGAAATAAAAAACTATTGAAAGAGAGGATAAACGCAATCATGAATTTTAAGAGAAAGTCGACGGCGATACGCTTTTTGACCGGTGTGCTGACGCTGTGCGTGGTATTTGGGGCGGCTTTTGTCGGCGTTTACCCTGTTGCCGCAGCAGTTGACCACACAGCAGACAAGGCTCAGATGGCTGTGGATAAAATTCCCGCACAAGGAAACACAGGCACAAGCGGCAAGGACTATGCGGTTCAGGCGGAGCAGTACTATCAGACTGACAGTTTGCCGCTGTTTGAAATCACTTTTCCCCGGCTGGATGAAAACGTTCAAAAGAAATGGCTTGAAAGGCTCTATACAGATGGGGACTGTTCGTTTTTCTCTGTCGCTGTGCGGGGACTTGACGAAAATTCTTCTCTGTTTACCGACTTTGCTGAAAAAGTATATGCCGCTGGAGATATGGCGTTTTTCTCTATTTTGACGGATTGCATGGATGATGCGGAGCTGGAACTTTGGCTGGACAGGGCTTTGGAAGATGGAAACCGGGCATTTCAATCCATTTTGTTTGATAAGCTGAACCGGGGCGGGGAATTTGACGAACTGAAAGAAAAGCAGGAGAAAGAATGGGCCGAAGCTCAGGCGGCGGAATACCAGGCTGTGGGCGTTGCAATGGATGGAAAGGATTATTATTACCGAGGACAGCTTGTCAATATCTTTTTGGACATCCGCCCCAACCAATCCTTTTATACGCTGAATATGAACCCAAAAGGAACAGTCAATATCAAAATTGTCCGCGATACAAATAATAAAATCACAGATGTTTCTTATATGACCGAGGCGGAAGTGATTGAACTGCTGGGGGATGCGGATGAACCGGACAAATAAAATAAATTTACTTGTACTATCTGATATGATAAAATAAGAATAAATTAAAAAAAGCGCGAAGGAATGGGAAAAAAATGAAAGAAGGACTGGAAAACGACAAAAAAACAAAAAAATATGCCTATAGCTATGAGGAGTACGAAGAGCAAGGCAAAGGAACGGACAGCATGGTGGAGGATATTTTGGCAGATCCTGATTTCCCCGGGCTGACCGGGCTGGTTATCGGCGATTGGGGAGATACTTGGGAAGATAGCTGTCAGGAGATCTTGGACGGAATCACGGAGAATAAGGAAAAGTTTTCCCATATTGAGGAACTTTTTATCGGCGATATGGATTATGAGGAATGTGAAGTATCTTGGATCATACAAGGAAATTACAGCAAGCTTTGGGCAGCTATGCCGCAGCTGAAAGCATTGACAATCAAAGGCAGTACGGATTTGGAATTAGGAGAAATCTGCCATGAAGGGCTGGAATCGCTGACGATTATCTGCGGCGGACTTCCGGTGTCGGTGATCCGCTCCATTCAGGAGGCGAAGCTTCCTCATTTGAAAAAGCTGTTGCTTTATATCGGAATTGAAGATTATGGATTTGACGGGGATGTGGATACGATAAAAGAACTGCTGGAAAAAGCGGATTTCCCCGATCTTACTTATTTGGGTATCGTGGACAGCGAGATACAGGATGATATCGCAAAGATAGTTTTAGAGAGCAAATTTATGGGGCGGATTCATACGTTGGATTTGTCCAACGGTACTTTGACCGATAAGGGGGGAGCGTTGTTATTGGAGAAACTTCCTTCTTATCCGAACATAAAGAAACTGGATGTCCATTATCATTATTTGACCGATGATATGGCAGGAAAATTAGAGGGGATGCCCATGGAAGTAGACGTATCCGAGAAGAATGAACCGGATGAATACAAGGGCGAAATCTATATGAATGCCATGCTGACGGAATGAGGCAGACAGCGCTTCTGGGGAATGCGGATACAAAGCGAACCGATTATTTTAGGCAGGCGGCAAAAAAGGCAGGTCTGCCTATTTGCTTTGCCGATTGGAATGATTGGGAAAGGCAGTGGGAAAGTTTGACAGAAACGGAATTGTTTCTAAAAATTGACCCGCCGCTTTGGAAAAGCTGTTCCTTGGAAGAATTGGATAGTCTGACAGACGATTATAAAAAGAAATTGGACAAATTGGCAAAGGCGGCCGATGCTTGTAAGATAGAATATTTTAATCACCCTTTGGCGATCGCAGAACTGCTGGACAAGAGGGCTTGCAAAAAGAAGTTGAAGCAGAACGGGCTTCCGGTGACGGAAAGCCTGGAAGCAGCGGAAGAGGAGGCGCCGAACCGGCTGTCAGTTGAAACGCTTTTGGAAATGATGGAAAGGCGTGGCATCCATCAAGTTTTTATTAAACCGGTAAACGGTTCCGGGGCAGCAGGGGTATCGGCTTTCCGCTGGCAGCCCCGTACCGGGCGGATGATGCTTTATACCTGTTCGCTGGAACAGGAAGGCATCGGCCTTGTGAATACAAAACGGCTCCGCCGTTTTTCGAAGCCGGGAGAGACAGTGTCTTTACTGAACCGGCTTCTTAGCCTGGACTGTATTGTGGAACGGTGGTATGCGAAGGAGGAATATGAGGGATATTCTTATGATTTACGGGCAGTGATGCAGGAAAATGAAGTGGATTTTCTTTTGGCCAGGCTTTCCAAAGGGCCGATTACCAATTTGCATCTGAATAACCATCCGATGGAGGCGGGAATGCTGGGGCTTCCGGCTCCGGTACTGGAGTCGGTGGGGGAGATATGCAGAAAAGCTATGGGATGCTTTACGGGGCTTAGAAGTGCAGGAATCGATATTCTGCTGGAAAAAGGAAGCTTAAAGCCGAGGATTATTGAGATGAACGCCCAAGGGGATTTGATTTATCAGGATATCTACCATCAAAATTTAATTTACGGCCATCAGGCAGAAATTATGAGGCAATGGCTTGCCGGGAGAGGGAAGTAAGCGGAGTGTCAGCAGAAAGAAAATTGTGGCAATAAAGGAGAAGAAATATGAAAGAGGATACGGAAAGAACGACAGAAAAGATAACGGAAAAAGAAGTTCCCTTCCGTTTGTTTCTTTCAGGCAAAGAGCGGAAGAAACCTTCGGTCGATATGAATCAAGTGGTGGGAAGCTGCGATATTTTGTTTATTTGCCTGGATACGCTGCGCTACGATGTGGCGGTGCAGGAGGAGAAGGCCGGAAGTACTCCGGTATTAAACAGGTACGGCTTATGGGAAAAGTGCCAGGCACCGGGCAATTTTACTTATCCTTCCCATCACGCTATGTTTGCGGGGTTTTTGCCTTGCCGATATGACGCTAAAAATTTGGCAGATCGGGAAATGTTGTTTTTCCCCAAAGCTATCGGCCTTGGAAAGAAGACGCCCGAAGGGGCCTACGGATTTTCCGGCAGTACGATTATGGAAGGGCTGGCGAAGGATGGCTATGACACATGGTGCGTAGGAGGCGTTTCCTTTTTTGATAAACGTTCGGATATTGGAAAGGTATTTCCTGGCTTTTTCCAAAAAAGCTACTGGAACCCTTCCTTTGGCTGCCCGATCAAAGACAGTACAAAAAATCAGGTGGATTTTATTCTGAAAAAGATGGAGGCTGCGGAAAAAGAAACACATATTTTCCTTTATTTAAACGTAGACGCCATCCATTACCCCAATTATTTCTATTTGGATGGGGTATCCCATGACGATATGGCGAGCCATGCGGCGGCTTTGCGATATGTGGACGGCGAACTGGGAAGACTGTTCGACGGATGGAAAGAACGGCGGGGGGATACTTTTGTGATATGCTGTTCGGATCATGGAACCTGTTACGGCGAGGACGGCTTCCAATTCCACGGCATTCATCATCCTGCAGTAGATACTATCCCTTATAAACATTTTTTCTTATAAATAACCGGTTGCGAAACCAGAAAGGATAATAGCTATGCAACTTTTAGCATCTGATTATGACGGAACATTAAAACAGTATTCCGATAAAGAAAAAGAGCCGACGGTAGAAAAGAGAGACAAAGAAGCGATTGACGAATTCAGGGAAAGAGGCAATCTGTTCGGAATCGTTACAGGACGTTCCAAGGGCATGATAGATCTGGAGCTTAAGAAGTATGGAATCGAGATAGATTTTTTGATTGCCCAGAATGGAAGCGTGATATGGAGCTGGGATTCGCAACTGCTCTATGTTCGTGAAATCAGCCATGAGACTGCCGCGCAGCTGGCGGATGTCATGAAAGAGAAAAAAGTTGTCTGCTTCGGAGCGGCCGGTTTGGAAGCGTCGGGTATTTTATATGACAATGGGCAGAATATCAGCGATTCGGAAAGAAAAAACATGCGGGTAGAATCGTTGACGGAGGAAGCCTTCCGGCAGATGACAGTGATCTCCTTTTTTATTAAAAATGAATCCGGCCAGGCGGCGGAATTGCTGGCAGAGGAACTTGCCCGGTTATTTGACGGACGCTTATCGTTCCACTGCAATAAGGATGTCATCGATGTGACGGCATATGGAGTCAGCAAGGAGACGGGGGTGCGGTGGATTGAGGAATATTACCGCCCGGATCAAATCGCTGTTATAGGCGATGCGCTCAACGATTTATCTATGATCAGGGCGTATCACGGGTATTATATTACAAGTGGCTGTGACGGCTTAAAGCAATATGCCAAAAGAGGTTTTGCCAACATGAAAGAATGCCTGATGCATATGATGGGGGAAACGGATGAAAGTGAGAGTCGATAATATCATCTATCAACTGGCAGGAAGCGATGATCCGCTGACGGCGGATGAACTGGGGAAAAAGCTGGCAGTCAGTTCGAGGACGATTAAGTCGGAAATGGCAGAGGTCAGAAGTGAACTGAAAAAAGTAGGAGCCGAACTTCAGGCGAAAAGGAACGAGGGTTATTCCCTTGTCATCGTAGACAAGCAGGTATTTGATGACTTTTATGCACAGCTTGTACTCCGCTCTTCCATAATGAACAATTATTATGCGCTGGATGGACAGGCCAGATTTTTGTATATTACAAGGAAACTGGTGTCTTCTTCCAAATATGTGCGGATAGAGGACTTGGCGGATGAGATGTTTATTTCCCGCAGCGCATTGCAAAAATCCCTGACGGAAGCAATGATATTTCTAAAGAGTTTTCATCTGGAATGGGAAAACCGGAAAGGGCTGGGCATCAGATGCTACGGAAAGGAATATCATGTACGGATTGCGATGACGGAACTGTTTGCCGTTCATTTCCATAAAGCGGTATTGAATGATGCGGGGATGGAATACAGCAAGTGGCTGGAATGCGATTTTGAAGAAAGGCAGAAAATACGGCATACTTTCTTAAAAGTTCTTAGAGAAAGCGGGCTTAGAACTTCCGATATCAATGCACAGAAACTTTCCATTTATCTTCTTATTGTAAGGAACCGCTGCAATGCGGGTTATCGTTTATGGCTGAACAACCGCTCTATGGAAGAAGTCCGTTTGACAAAGGAGTATGAAATTGCGAAGCGCATCTTTTTTCATTTAAGTGAAATCTTTGAAGGATATGATCTTATGGAGGAAGAAACGGTATTTTTTGCGATTTATCTGCTGACGCTGGAGGATGTTTCTTACCGGCTGTGCCTGGAGCAGCAAGAACCGGAAAAACGTTTCCCGCTGCAATATAAAAAAGCTGCCGGATATGGGGGTGCGCTGCCAGAACATATAAAAGAAAGGCTTCATATCGATTTTTCCGTGAATGAAAAGGCAGAATATATGCTGATGGCAGGCATGATTCCTATTTTGGGGCAGTTCCGCTATGACTTGAACGGATTTAAAAATTTCTGGTATTATGATGAAAATTATGCGATGCGCAGTCCGGTCGCTTTGAAGGTTGCAAGAGTGATGGCCAGTTATATCAGGGAAAAGGAGAAGAAAGAAATTTCCAGTTCCATACTTTTGAAACTGGTCGGCATTGTTTATCAGATGATAGCGGGGCAGGAATACAATATCCGCCGGATGAAACTTCTGCTGGTCAGTTCATTGGGAATCGACGGAAATGAAATCAATAAAATGCGTTTGTTGTCCAGATATGGCCAGTTTATTGAAAGTTTCACTTTTGCAGAATTGTATGAAATCAGAGGGATGAACGAAACAGAATATGACGCTATACTGTTAGATATGACGAATGCTGCTTATAATTATGATTTGCCTTGCAGTCCTTTGCATGTCATTCCAATGCAAAAGGAAATGGATGGGGTATTTAACAAGATATTGCTGGAAGCCTACCAGATCAGCGGGCTATTGCCGGAAAAAGGGAAGGTACAGGTTTATCGGGATTTTGCATATGAAAATGAGAAACAGTTTTTTCAGTTTATCAGTTTCAGGCATTGTGCGGATGCCGACCGGCAGCGCAGAATGCAGAAGATTTTAACGGAAGATGAAGCATTGATGACGCATTGCATCATGGCGTCCCAGGCGGCTGTCATAATCGGGGAATATGGAATTACGGAAACAGAGAGTGTAGAACTTTACTGTCTCCAGCATGAAGGAATATGGTCCAACGATAAGATACGTTATATTCTTTATGTGTGCGTGGATTGGAAAAATGATTTAAAACGTGTGAAGGCGGTAGAAAATGCGGTATATCAGCTGACCAATGATGAAAAGAACCTGAAGGAGTTTGAAAAAGATAAAGATTCCATTATGGAAAAGATGGTGTACCAATACATGAAAAATGTTTGATGGGAAGAAGATAGGGGAGACAGGAAGAAAAATCTGTCTCCTTATTTTTGTACTTTTCTACGACCTAATATTGCACTAATTTAGTGAATATATCAAAGGATTTCACTTATTAAATGAAATAATAAGTGTTGATAAGATGAAAAAACTATATTAGGATAAAGACAGAAGGAAGGACAATGAAAACAGATGGTGAAAAAGTGGAAAGGAGTCCGATATAGATATGTTGAAAATATTTATTTCTTCTCATGGAAAATTTGCAGAGGGTATTAAGAGTTCCCTGCAGATTTTGCTGGGCGGATGTGAAAATATTACCGTATTTTCTGCCTATATCGATGAGAGCAGCGTACAGGAAAAGCTGGATGAATTCTACGCAGATGTCCACGAAGGGGATCAGGTAGTATTGCTTTCCGATTTGTACGGAGGCAGTGTGAATTCAGTGATGTATACTTATTTGAATAGGGAAAATACTTATCTGATAGCGGGCATAAATTTGGCCTTGGTGTTGGAACTGGCAGCGAGGGAAGCGGTTACGAAAGAGGAACTGGAGGAGTTGGTTATTTCATCAAGGGAAATGATGATGCTATTGGAACCGGAAGAATTGGACAGCAATTCGGGAGATACATCCGACGGAGAGGAAGAAGATTTTTTTTAAGGAGGATAAGTTTGTGTCCGCGCGGTATCCACAAACTTAACATGCAAAAAAAGCCGCGCAGAAATGAGGTTAAGAATGATATCAATGGTAAGGTTGGATGAACGTCTCATCCATGGTCAGGTAGCGATTAAGTGGTCCAGGCATTTGAATGTGGACAGGATTGTAGTAGTGAGCGATGAAGCAGCGGCGAATCCGGTCGTTCAGAAATCACTGATGATGGCAGCCCCTGCGACTGCAAAGACTACTATCAAATCGTTGGAAAAAGCAGTAAAACTGCTGCAAGATCCTAAGGCGGCAGACCATAGGATATTGATTATTGTAAGTACCCCGGAGGATTTGCTTAAAATAGTAACGGAGGTGAAGGGGATCCCCGTTATCAATGTGGGCAATTACGGAAGGGTGGCAGCGAAACACGGAACGGAAGTACGTAAAACATATGGATCGAATCTATATGCGTATGATGACGAAGCAGAGGTATTGAAAAAAGTAATCGACACCGGCATCAAATGCATTTACCAGACAACCCCGGACGATACGCCGGAAGAACTGGCAAAGGTGTTAGGGTAAATAGAATTTACAAAGGAGGAGATGTATTATGTCTATTATGACAGCCGCCGTTATTGGCACAATTGTTTACTGGATTATTTATGTATTGGATCCCTATATTTTTTCGTGGCAGTGCCTCAACAGGCCGATTGTGATTGCGCCGGTTCTGGGATTGCTGCTCGGGGATTTCCAGACAGGTATTATTATGGGGGCAGCTTTGGAATCTATCTTTATGGGGATTTCTGCAATCGGAGGGCAGATTCCCGCAGATGCGCTTTCCGCAACGGTAGTATCCGTATCTTATACGATATTGACGGGGGCGGATGCGGAGACGGGGCTTGCGATCGCATTGCCTATCGGAACCGTTATGGCATCGGTCAACAGTATGTTTATGTCTCTTTGGTCGGCGATTGCGCCTTATTGGGAGAAATTGGCAGTATCAGGAAAACCGAATAAATTTTTAGCGCATAACCTTATTTTCAGCTGCATTATTGCACCCATTCCGGGGGCGCTCGTTATGTTCTTCGGATTAGCGTTCGGCGTTACCGGTCTGAATAATGCGTTGGCAGCTCTTCCGCCGTTTGTTATGGCAGGGCTCGGGGCAGCTTCCGGCATGATGATTGCCATCGGTTTTGCAATTCTGACGTCTATGATCTGGTCTAAAGAAGTAGGATGCTTTTTCTTTGTGGGCTATGTAATGTCTAAGATTTTGGGAATGGATTCCTTATCCATAGCGATTATCGGGGCGGCGATCGCGATTACCATGTTCTTTAGGGAAAAGAGCATGATCGACATGAAAAAAGAATTGATGGCAACAGGTGTACAGTCGGATGACGGAGAGGAGGATTTCTTCTAATGGAAAAGAGAAAATATACTCAGGAAGAGAAAAAAGTATTAAAATCAATGTTTATCCGTTCCCATTTAACATTTTTGTCATTCAATATGACCAAAATGGAAGCAAACGGATTTACTACTACGATGCAGCCTGCGATTGAGTCCATTTATGGGAACGATGAAGAAGCAAAAAAGGAAGCATACGCAAGACATCAGAATTTCTTTAATACCCATGCGGTACCCTTCGCCTTCATCGCCGGTCTTGCATACGCGATGGAAAAGGAACATAAGGAAAAGGGTTCCATAGACGGCCAGATGATTGAGAGCATTAAGGCGGCGCTGATGGGTCCAACGGCCGGTATGTTCGATTCCATGTTTTTTAACTGTCTGCGCATTATTGCGGCCGGCATCGCCATCGGCCTTTGCTCCCAGGGGAATTTCCTCGGGGTTCCGATTTTCATTTTGCTGTATGGCGTGACACAATCTATCGGGAAATATATTTTCCTGCATTTGGGATATACCTATGGTACATCATTTATTGATCAGATCTTCAGTTCGGGATTGATGACAACCCTTACAAAGTCGGCATCGGTGCTGGGGTTGATGATGGTCGGGGCTATGACGGCGACTACGGTGAATGTGCCTCTTAACTGGACGATTAACATAGGGCAGACTTCGGTCGTAGTGGGGGATGTAGTCAATTCCATATTCCCCGGAATCCTGAGCATCGGGCTTTTATTCCTGCTTATGAACCTGATTCGCAAGGGAAAACGTCCGGTCCAGCTTATTGCAGGGATATTTGCAGTAGCGGTGGTTGGAGCCTTAATAGGAATTTTCTAAGGCGAGGTTTGAGATCCGGCTTCGAGACAGAGTAAAACTGCTTTAGAGTGTCAAAGTAAAAGAAAGAAGGGATAATTATGATTATCAAATCGGAACGGATTTATATGGAAGATGGGGTAAAAAGCGGATATTTGGAAATCCAGGATGGAAAATTTGTCAGTTTCAATGAAGAAGCGCCGGAAGGGGAATGGATAGATTATGGAAAAAACAGGGTGATTCCGGGAATTATTGATACGCATAACCATGGAACCTGCGGATATGCGATGATGGGTGACAATCCGGCCGAGGTGAAGGGATATTTAAAAGGCTGCGCTTCCCAGGGAGTGACAGGGATTTTCCCTACGGCGGATATAGATATGCTGGAAGCGGTGGCAGATGAAGCAAAACAGCAGGAATCGACAAAAAAATATGCGGGGAGCAAAATTTTAGGAATACATAGCGAAGGGCCGTGGTTAAACCGTACAGGAGAAAAAGGGATCCGCCGGGGCTGGCCGGAAGTAAAGCTGGAAATGGCGCAGGAAATGGTAAAAAGAGGAAAGGGATATTTGAAACTGGTTGCGCTTGCGCCGGAAATACCGGGAATGGATGAGATCATATCTTATTTTCTGTCCCAGGGCATTACCGTAGCGGATGCCCATAGCGATTGCAATTATGAAGAAGCTATGCAGGCTTATGAAAAGGGAATTACGGTAGCTACCCATACGGGAAATGTAATGACCGGCATGCACCACCGAGACATCGGCGGACTTGGAGCAGCTTTGCTGAACGATAAGGTGGAGTGCGAAGTGATCTGCGACGGTATGCATATTTGCCTGGATATGCTGCGGATTTATTTTAAAATAAAGGATTTTTCCCGCTTTATGATGATTTCCGATTGTACACAGTTATCCGGTGCGCCGGTAGGAGCTTATCAGGGGTTTGAACCGGGGATGATCATCAACGTGACGGAAGAAGGATTCTTGCTCAGCGACACCGGGAGGTTGTGCGGTTCTAGTCAGCCGGTACTATTCGGTATTGGGAATTTGGTTGAAAAATTAGATATTCCAATGGAAACGGTGGTAAAAATGGCAGCGTTAAACGCAGCCGTAAAATATGGATTTTCCAGGGAAAAAGGTTCCATAAAAGTAGGAAAAGATGCGGATTTTACCGTAATCAGCGATGATTATAAGGCTTTGGCAACTTATGTGGAAGGGCAGAAAGTGTATGACAGGAAGGAAGAAGGGAATATCCTTAACCCCGAATTCCTGAAGGAATTGGAGTCCGCTGCGAAGGGGTGAAAAGGGGAGTGTTGGAATATGAAGAAAAAATTAATTGTAGTTGCGGATGATTTCGGTTTCAGCGAAGCCTATAATTATGGGGCAATCAAGGCTTATAAGGAAGGAATAGTAACCGTATTATCCCTGATGAGCAATATGGAAGCGGCACCCCATGCAGTCAAGCTGTGGCAACAAGAGGCGGAAGACGCCTGTATGGTACAACATACGAATTTTGTACAGGGATATCCGGTGTCCCGGCCGGAGGATATTCCCAGCCTGGTAGATGGAAATGGGAGGTTTTACCGCTCTGGCAGATGGAAACCGGAGAACGGGCAGGATAAAAAATGTACCGGGGATATCGTTCCTGCGGCAGAGGACTGCTATAGGGAAACGGTTGCACAACTGGAACTCCATAAAGAACTGACCGGAAGATATCCCGTTCATTTGGAAGGGCATTCCGTTATGACGGCCCCGGTAAAGGAAGCTTTTCGGAAAGCGGCGGAGGAATTTCGGATTCATTGCATGACAATGCCGGAGGAGGAAACAGAAAGGATGTACCCGGCCCATGAACTGGCGTTTGGCAATCCCGAATATATGTCTGCGATTATGCGCGGGACGAGGCCGGAGGACTTTTTTGAAGACAGATTGGGGTTACTACAAAGTCCGTTTGAAATAAATGTCATGCATTTTCATCCGGGTTATCTGGACAATTATATCTTTGAAAACTCATCCCTGACGATTCCCCGCTGCATTGATTTGGAGACGCTTTGCAATCCAAAAGTGCGGGAGTGGCTGATGGAGCATGAAGTGGAACTGGTGGATTTTAAGGCGGTATATAAATAGAAATATGGAAGGCATTATTTTAGGTTGGTTTAGTGAAAGCTAAACCGACCTAAAACTTTTTAAAAGCATTGCAACCCATATAACATTTCCTGTGAAGTTTGTGTTATACTATGCTATGTGGTTTGGCTGTCCGGGGAGGTGTCCGAATGAATCCATATCAACAATATATGTATAGTTATCCTCATAAAACAGCATACCGTCCTTTATCCGGGGTTTCCTTGAAGGAATATGCCCCGCTTTTGGCCGGAAAAGGACATGGGTTATATCTTCATATCCCGTTTTGCCAGGAGAAATGCGGTTATTGCAATTTATTTTCAGTGACCGGTCAGGGGGAGGAGTCCATCCGCCGGTATTTGGATACGGTGGAGAGGCAATGTGTGCAATACGAAAAGTTATTGGCCCCTTATGCTACGGAATTTTCGGAGCTTACGATTGGAGGAGGTACGCCGCTTTTGCTCGGGGAAGGGCAGATGGAGCGTGTTTTCGATTGCCTAAAGAAATATTTTTATCTGGAAAAAGACAGGGAAATCGTGATAGAGACCGCGCCCAATCAGACAAACCGGAAGAAATTGGAGATTTTGGTGCGGGAAGGCGTGACAAGGGTGAGCATGGGGATCCAAAGCTTTTCGGATCAGGAACTTTCGGTTCTGGGCAGATGGCATGGAGCGAAGCAGGCCAGAGAGGCGTTGGGACTGATAAAGACTTATGGTTTTCCCTGTGTCAATGTGGATTTTATTTACGGGGTTCCCGGGCAGACGGTAACAAGTCTGCTTGCTTCCCTGAAAGAAGCCCTTACTTTTGCGCCGGACGAAATCTTTTTGTATCCCTTGTATGTGAAGCATGGCGTCCGCATGGAGCGCGCCGGAGTGGTGCCGGATGCGGAAGCCGCTTATTTACAATACCGGGAAGCCAGCGGCTTCCTGCGGGGAGAAGGCTTCCGCCAGGATTCTATGCGGCGGTTTGTAAGGCGGGGCGGAAAAAGGGAATTTTCCGAATGCGGTATGGGAACTTCTCTCGCTTTGGGGTGCGGAGGAAGAAGTTACGTAGGGAAACTTCATTTTTGCAGCCCGTATGCCATTACCGGGAAAGAATGTCTCAAACGGCTGGAGGAGTATGAAAATACGGTGGATTTTACCGATGTAAGGCATGGGATCCTGCTGTCTGAAGAAGAAATAAAACGCCGTTATCTGATCCGGCATTTACTAATATATCCAGGGGTGGATATCCAAACGTATGAGAGCTGTTTTGGAAGCGGGCTCATGGAAGACTTTCCTGTTTTACAAGACTGGATGGAACAGGGATGGATTCGATGGAATGACAGTCAGGAAAAAAAGGTGCAAGAGAAAGGCGGAGGAAAGTTCCTTGCTTTGACGCAGACAGGACTTGGCCTTTCTGATTTTTTAGGCCCCCGGCTGATTTCCCCCGGGATACAAAGGGCGATGGAAGAATGGGAGGAAATGTATGGACGGTCGCACGGTACTCTATAGGGGCAGCCTGAAAAGCTGCAACTATCATTGTTCTTATTGCCCTTTTTCCAAGAAACCTTTGTCGGACATGGAACTTAGAAAAGACAGGGAACAATGGGATATTTTTATCCGTACTTTCAAAAAGGGAAGCGGAGAAATGGGCGTGGGAGCCCTGATGATAACGCCTTACGGGGAAGCGTTGATTCATCCGTGGTATTGGGAAGGGCTGGCGCATATCAGCGCCCTTCCGTGGATAGAAGCGGTGGGAGCGCAGACGAACTTCAGCTTTTCGGCAGAGAAATCATTGGGGATTTTTACGGCAGCGGGAGGAATTCCGGAAAAACTGAAGCTGTGGGCAACTTTTCATCCGGAGATGACAACCGTTTTGGAATTTGCAAAAAAGTGCGGACAGATGGGGGTCAGAGGGGTATTACTTAGCGCGGGGGCAGTAGGTGTGCCGGAAAATTTGAAGCTTTTACAGGAGCTTCGCAAGGAACTGCCAAAAGAAATATACCTTTGGCTCAACAGGATGGATGGGCTGGGACGGCCTTATACGGAGGAAGAAATCGAAGCATGCCTCAGGATTGATCCTTATTTTTTAAGGGAATTGACGCCGCCTCCTGCGGAAGAAACCCATTGCAGGGGACGGCTTTTTGTGGAAGGGGATGGGCGGCTTCGTCTGTGCAATATCGGCCAGGTATTGGATGAAAGATGGGAAGGGATTTGCCAAAGAGCGGAGGGATCTTTTGCCGAAGTCCAGGAAAGGGATGGGCAGAAGCAGGTTTGGGATTTCACTCAGGAGCCGAAGTGCAAAAGAAAACGCTGTACCTGTTATCTCGCTTATGGCGGGCGGGAGGAGGAATGGAACCGGATGCTGTTTGGCTCTTATCCCCTGTTCCGTATACCGAGGAGGCCTAAGGCCGTTTTTTTGGATATACAAGGAACTCTTATTCCGGAAAAAGAAGCAGTTGCGGCAGGTTTGGAAGGGCTTTTCCGGGATGGCTCGTTTCTTTTTTTTGCGACGACGCTGCCTTTTGAGGACGGAATAAGACGTTGTAAAAAAATATGCCGTTTTTTCAGCGGCGGGGTTTTTGCCGGCGGGGCGCACGTTGTTCTGGAAAGGAACGGAGAAAAGAAAGAGAAGTTTCTTTTTTTAGACGATTCCGTGGTACGAGTATTGGAGTCTTTGGAAAAAAATTTTTCATGCCGGCTTTTCACTTACAAGAAGAATGGGAAAGTGTATAAAGCTACTTTGCTCCGTTCCGTCCATAAACCGTGGGAGAAGAAAGAAAGGGATGAGGTATTGGCCGCCCTGGCAGATACGGCCGGAAACGGAGTACGGTGTTTTGCGGAGGGTAATTGTCTGCAAATTGTTGATGCAAAGGCGGATAAAGCCGGAGGGATACTGGTATTATGCGAATGGCTGGGGATTGCGCCGGAAGAAACCTATGCGATAGGGGATTCGGAGGAAGATGCGGGCATGGTAAGGATTTGCGGGAAAGAGAGAAGAACAGGAGAGGGAAGATATGGATTTGTTTGAGTATATGAGGAATACAAATATGGAAAAAGAATCTCCCCTGGCGGCCAGGCTGCGTCCGAGGACATTGGACGAGGTGGTGGGACAGCAGCATATCATCGGGAAAGATAAGCTGCTTTACCGGGCGATTCAGGCGGATAAATTAAGCTCCATTATTTTATATGGGCCTCCGGGAACGGGGAAGACTACGCTGGCCAAAGTGATTGCCAATACCACCAGTGCGGAATTTACGCAAATCAATGCTACGGTTGCCGGAAAGAAAGACATGGAAGCGGTGGTGGAAAAAGCGAAAGAAATGCAGGGCATGTATGGGAAAAAGACAATATTGTTTATCGATGAAATCCACCGGTTTAATAAAGGACAACAGGATTATTTGCTGCCTTTTGTGGAGGATGGTACGGTCATACTGATCGGAGCGACTACGGAAAACCCTTATTTTGAAGTGAATGGAGCCTTGATTTCCCGATCCGTGGTATTTGAGCTGAAGCCTTTGGCCATGGAGGATATACGGACGCTGTTAAAGCGGGCGGTATATGATGAAGAAAGAGGGATGGGAGCATATGGGGCGGAGATCGATGAAGACGCGCTGGATTTTCTGGCGGATTTGTCTGGAGGGGATGCGAGACATGCCTTAAATGCAGTGGAACTTGGCATTATGACGACGGAGCGGAGCGAAGACGGTAAGATACATATTACGGTGGAGGTAGCGCAGGAATGTATTCAGAAACGGGTGATGCGCTATGATAAAACGGGTGATAACCATTATGATACCATATCTGCATTTATAAAAAGTATGAGGGGATCGGATCCTGATGCGGCCGTTTACTATCTGGCCCGTATGTTGTATGCGGGGGAAAGCGTTACTTTTGTTGCAAGGCGGATTATGATCTGTGCATCGGAGGATGTGGGAAATGCGGATCCGACAGCGCTGCAGGTGGCGGTCAGCGCGTCCCTGGCCGCGGAAAGGATAGGAATGCCGGAGGCACAGATCATTCTGGCTCAGGCGGCCGCATATGTGGCTTGCGCGCCGAAAAGCAATGCGGCTGTGGAAGCGATCGGAAAGGCTGCAAAAATAGTGGAAGAAACAGGGAATCTTCCGGTTCCGGTGCATTTGCAGGACTCCCATTATAAAGGGGCAAAGAAGCTGGGACGGGGGGTGGGTTATAAATATGCCCATGATTATCCGAACCATTATGTGGAACAGCAGTATCTGCCTTATGAATTGAGCGGAAAAGAGTTTTACAGACCTTCGGGCAACGGATATGAAAAGAAAATACGGGAACACATGGAGAGGATAAAAAAAGAGGCACAAGGGAATGGACAAGAAGAAAATTAAAATAGCCGTTCTTGCGGCGGCATCCGGCTTGCTGATCCTGGCGGCTGGCGGGATCACGGCAAAAATGGTTCAGGACAGAAAGACGGCGGCCATAGAAACGGCCCGTATGGAAAGAGAAACAAAGGACAAGGAAAAGGAAGAGGAAAGAAGGAATGCGGCAAACGAGGCTGCAAAAGAGCAGGACGATAAAATCATGGGATTTTCCGCAGAGTCTGCAAAAAGGGTAAAGGAGGCTCTGGGAATGCGCCCGCCGCTGGTGGAGCTGACGGAGGAAAACAGGAGGGAATTTGCGAGGATCGCATCCTGCCGGATAGACGGGGAAAAAGGAAAGATTGTGATAGAGGCTTCTGCGGAAGGAATACCGGTCAGCGATGATAAGTATTATTATCTGTTTGCGGTGGAATCTTATGAAGAAGAGATTGCAAAGGATAGCACATATCTGGAGCAGGAGTACAAGGACGAAGCGGTGGAATTCCAGGTGGAGAGAAACTTTACAGGAACAGAAGTGTCCCGTAAATTTGTGGTGGCGGTAAAGAAGAACGGGGAATATGTGGCGGTCAGCAGACCACATTATATTACAAATCCTGAGGCAGCGGCAAAACGCAGATCCGACGGAAGGAAACCGTCCACGAAAAAGGGGCTTCTGGTCGATCCCAATAAACTGCGCTCCCAAGAACTGGATGATCTTGGAGTAAAGCATGCAGCATATAATATTCCGGTATCCAGGATCCTTGGACAGACGACCGATGGCATTCATCCTACCATCCATTATACTTATAATGGAAAAAGCTATTCTTTTAACGGGCAGGTTATGTCGGAATATGATCTTGTTTTTGGCATTTTATCTGCGAAAGGTATTGAAATTACGGCAATACTTTTAAATGATGTATCTGCTTCTTATCCACAGACCATACATCCTCTGGCGAGACAGGGAATCGGATCCGCTCCTTATTATGCCTTTAACGCCAGTGACCAATCGGGGACGGAATGCCTGGCGGCGGTCGGGGCTTTTCTTGCAGAAAGATATTCCAGCGCGTCGAGCGGAAGAGGGCTGGTGGAAAACTGGGTGATCGGTAATGAAATAAATGCAAGAAAAGAATGGAATTATATGGAATATGTAGATTTGGAGACTTATGTGGGAGAATATGCAAAGGCATTCCGCACATTTTATAATGCGATAAAAAGCACCAATGGATCGTGCAGGGTGTATATCTCACTGGATCAGCAGTGGAACAGGAACAATTCCTCTTCGGGGAATTATGATGGAAGGGATATTTTGGATGAATTTAACCGGCAGATCAAAGCGGAAGGAGATATTGAGTGGGGACTGGCTATCCACCCTTACAATGTGCCGCTGACGACGCCTTATTTGTGGAATCCTTCCAAGCTGGTAAAGGATTCGGCGGACACTTCTATGGTGACAATGGCGAATATCCATGTGGTGACCGATTATTTGCAGCAGGAAATTTTTCTGACGGAAGACGGGGAGGTGCGTTCCGTTATATTAAGCGAACTGGGGTACACCTCATTAAAAGGGGAGGAAGTACAGGCGGCGGCTATCGCATATGCTTATAAGATAGCGGAAGCCAACCAGCATATTGATTCCATACTGTTCTCCAGACAGACGGATGCGGCGGAAGAAATAGCGCAGGGGTTGGCCATGGGCCTTAACCGTGCGGATGGTTCCCATAAATATGCGTACCAGATATATAAATATATGGATACGGAACAGGAAGGGCAATATACGGGATTTGCCAAAAGCATGATCGGGATCTCCGATTGGAGCCAGATCATAAAGAAACGTTAAAGCAGTTGCTCTACCAGAAATTGGTATATTTCCTGGTTTTTCTGCTGCCAGTTATCGCAGATAGCGGCGGCAGATTCTTCCGTGGGAACGGAAAGAGTGATATCTACCAATGTGGTATTTTTTTCTTTGGCAGTGAGGCGGGCATCGTATTCTCCGGCGGTGGACCGGTAATATTGGGCCGTGATGGAAACCTCGTCCCGAAGAAACATTTCTTTTTCTTTTAAATATTGGACCACTTCTTTTTTGATGGTATCGCTGATGCGGTTTTCAAAAAAGGAGAGAGTATTTTTTCCCTCCCCGGTAATCAGAAGATTCGTCCGGTTGCCGATCGAGCGGGTGGCGATCAGACCTGCCTCATTCAGTTCAGAAATCGCTTGCTGCAGGGTAAGGAAGGAAGTATATTCCTTAGTTAATATAAAATCGCTTACCTGAGCGCCGGTAAGGGGAAAATCGACCTGATCCAGCATATAAAGGACGATCAGCTTATAGAGCGTCAGAGGTTCTTGGGTCATATTTTTTTCCTTTCCAATCTTTTCCCTGATAGGCATCCTCCTGCTTCATGCGGTGGTGGAGGCTGTTCAGGACCTTTTTTTTATCGCGGCTCCATAAAGGAGCGATTAACAGTTCTTTTGGCCCGTCGCCGGTTACCCTGTGGATGACGGTATCTGGTGAAAGCCGGCGGATACAGCTTATGAGCAGATCCAGATAGCCGTCCAACGAAAGGGCGGAAAAAAGTTCCTGCTCATAATCCAGTGCCAGATCGGTGTTCTTCAATATATGAAGAAGCTGAAGCTTGACGCCGGATATGGGGGTATCGTTGAGATAATCGATCGTTTGTAGCATCATAGCCTGGGTTTCGCCAGGAAGCCCAAGAATCACATGGGTTATAACGGGTATTCCAAGGAGATGCAGCTGCCGTACTGCATGGGAAAAGCAATGCAGAGGATATCCGCGGCGGATATAATACGCCGTTTTCTCATGGATCGTCTGCAGCCCCAGTTCAATCCAGATAAATTTTTCAGGATATCTTATCTTCAGATCCGCCAGGAGGGAGAGAACCTCAGGCGGAAGGCAGTCCGGCCTGGTAGCGATGGAAATCCCGATGACAAGGGGGTCTTCCAGGGCGCTTCGGTAAATTTCATCTAAGAAAGCCACAGGGGCATAAGTACACGTATAGGCTTGGAAATAGGCGATATAAGGTTCTGTTGCTGCGATCGATCCATAGGGAAGAGCGAAATCGCCGCTGCCTCCGGCGCTGCAAAAAATGCATCCGCGGCTGCCCAGGGTACCGTCTCTGTTGGGGCAGGTAAAACCGGCATTGATGGAGATTTTTTTGAATTTCTGCCCATATGTATTTTTTAAATAAGCATCCAGGGAATAATAGCGTTTGCCATGCCATTTTGCTGTTACATCCATTTGAAGTTACCTGTTTTATTTTTATGGAAAGCGAATCAGGAACATTCGCTTTCCGTTCATTTTTATCGTCTGATATGAGATTTGACCGCTTCCGCCACCGTCTTTGCCACGACAGGGTCAAAGGCTTCCGGTATAATGTTGTTTTCGTTCAGTTCATCTTCGGGAACCAGGCGGGCGATAGCTTCGGCAGCCGCCAGCTTCATTTCTTCCGTGATCTGTGTAGCGCGTCCTTCCAGAGCCCCTTTAAAAATACCGGGGAAAACGACAACGTTGTTGATCTGGTTGGGGAAATCGCTGCGCCCTGTTCCTACGACTCTGGCACCGGCTTCTTTTGCCAGGTCGGGCATGATCTCCGGTACCGGATTTGCCATGGCGAAAAGGATGGAATCCTTGTTCATGGAAGCAACCATTTCTTTTGTCACGATGCCGGGGGCCGATACGCCTACAAAAATATCGGCATTTTTCAAAGCATCGGACAGACTTCCGGTTTCGTTGGCCGGATTTGTAACCTTTGCCATTTTTTCCTGCATCCAGTTCAGCCCTTCGCTCTGCCTGGAAATAATACCAACCTTATCGCACAAGATAATATTCGGGAAACCATAAGTGAGGAGCAGCTTAGTAATGGCGATGCCCGCGCTTCCTGCGCCGTTTACCACGACTTTACAAGATTCTTTGTTCTTTCCAGTTACCTTTAAGGCGTTGATGATCCCTGCCAGGACAACGATCGCCGTACCGTGCTGGTCGTCGTGGAATACGGGAATGTCCAGCATTGCTTTCAGCCGTTCCTCGATCTCAAAGCAACGGGGCGCACTGATATCTTCCAGATTGATACCGCCGAATCCGGGAGCCAGATAAGCAACCGTTTTAATGATCTCTTCGGTATCCTGTGTATCCAGGCAGATAGGAACCGCATTTACTCCGCCGAATTCTTTGAAAAGAACCGCCTTTCCTTCCATTACGGGCATGGCGGCATAAGGGCCTATATTGCCAAGGCCGAGGACGGCGCTTCCGTCGGAAACAACGGCTATAGTATTTGATTTTATCGTATAAGTGTAAGCTTCTTCCCTGTCTGCCGCAATTTTTTTACATGGTTCGGCGACGCCGGGAGTATAGGCAAGGGAAAGATCTTCCCTGGATTTTACGGGAACTTTGGATATGGTTTCCAGTTTGCCGTTCCATTGTTTATGGAGCAGCAGCGCTTTTTCGTTTGTGTTCATAATTACCCCCATTTCTGCGCAGTTTTAATAGTTCAGCGCTTTATATGCTGGAATTATCATATAATATTTAAAAACGAATTGCAAGAAAGGACTTCCTATTTCGGAAAAGCTGTTGTATAATGAGGGACGATAGGCAGTGTTTATTGGCAATTCCATTTACATATCAGCTATAATACCCCAGTAACGAAAGAAATAAAATATAATATTTGCGGCAAGGCAAGGTGTCTGCTGTTACATAAAGATATATTGTTTGACCGTTGAATAAGAAAGCGGAGGAGTTTATGAGAGAAAAGTATGAATCGCTGGCGCTTGTGGATTTGAAAGAGATCGCAAAAGCCAGGGGGATGAAAGGAACATCCGGAATGAAGAAGGCGGATATTATTGAGGCCATGCTTTTAGAGGATGCAAAGGAAAAAGAGGCGGCTGAACGCCAGGAGCCGGCTTTCGACAAGCCCGACAGAGGAAGAAAAGCGGCGGTGAAAAATTCACAGAAGAGTGCGGCAGAGGATAAAAAAGCCGGTGAAAACCGACAGGAGGGGCAGCCCCGCCGGGAATATAAGGGAGAAATGCCAAAAGAAGAGGAAAGGAACCAGACGGAAAAATATCAGCAGGAAAGATATCAGGCAGACAGAAACCAATCGGACAAAAATCAGACGGAAAAATACCCTTCGGATCTGGACAGCGGGATCACGGCGCATGGTATTTTAGAAGTTATGCCGGATGGGTATGGTTTTATCCGCTGCGAAAATTACCTGCCGGGGGAAAACGATGTTTATGTCGCTCCCAGCCAGATACGGCGCTTTAATTTGAAAACAGGGGATATCCTGGAAGGAAATACGAGAATCAAAACGCAGAGTGAGAAATTCAGCGCTTTATTATATGTAAAGACGGTAAACGGTTATGGCCCTGACGCTGCGGTGCGAAGATGCAATTTTGAAGATATGACGCCGATCTTTCCGAATGAGCGCTTGAATCTGGAGACGCCGGGCGCTTCTGTGTCGATGCGTATTATGGATTTGATCAGTCCTGTGGGAAAGGGACAAAGAGGAATGATCGTATCTCAGCCGAAAGCGGGAAAAACGACTCTGCTGAAAGAGGTGGCCAAATCCGTGAAAAGGAATTCCCCGGAGGTACATCTGATTATTCTGCTGATTGACGAACGGCCGGAAGAAGTTACGGATATTAAAGAAGCTATTGAGGGGCCGAATGTGGAAGTGATTTATTCTACTTTTGATGAATTGCCGGAGCATCATAAACGGGTGTCGGAGATGGTGATAGAAAGAGCAAAGCGTCTGGTAGAGCATAAAAAAGATGTTATGATACTTTTAGACAGCATTACCCGACTGACGAGGGCTTATAACCTCACAGTCCCGCCCAGTGGAAGAACGCTGTCCGGTGGTCTTGATCCGGCGGCCCTGCATATGCCGAAGCGCTTCTTTGGCGCGGCCAGGAATATGCGCGGCGGCGGAAGCCTGACGATCCTTGCGACGGCGCTGGTAGAGACCGGAAGCAAAATGGACGATGTGGTTTACGAAGAATTCAAAGGCACTGGCAATATGGAACTGGTTCTGGATCGTAAACTATCGGAACGCAGGGTATTTCCGGCGATCGATATTCCTAAGTCCAGTACGAGAAGGGAAGACCTGTTGCTTTCTCCCGAGGAACAGGAGGCGATCAATATTATGCGCAAGGCATTGAACGGGTTGAAGCCGGAAGAGGCGGTGGACAAAATATTGGATATGTTTTCAAAAACGAGAAACAATATGGAGTTTGTCCAGATCGTGAAAAAGATCAAGTTTTTATAAGAAATTACTTGCATGATAGGATAAGCTGTGTTAAAATAAAAAAGCTGTTTGGTTAATAGTCAACGGCGGAGGCTTATTTAGATTATATAGATAAGAACGCAGAAAGACTTAATTTACTATAGAGAGGTGAAAAAGATGAAAGAAGGAATCCATCCTAAGTATTATCAGGCAACGGTAACTTGCAACTGCGGGAACACATTTGTAACAGGTTCTACAAAACCGGAGATTCATGTTGAAGTTTGTTCAAAATGTCATTCATTCTACACTGGTCAGCAGAAGACAGTAAGAGCTGACGGACGTATTGATAAGTTCAACAGAAAATACGGCGTTGGACAGAATTAATCCCGTTACGGCGTTGCGAATAAATTGGCTGAAAAGAGTGCTTCGCACTCTTTTTTACAAGATGGAAATTACGCCATAGCGTTGTGGGAGACGGCGCAAGCTCAGTAGCTTGCGCTTTTTTACTTAAAAAAAATAGCAACAGGAACGGAAAGATATGAAAAAAGATAAAGGTGGCCGTTATTCCGGCATTGGCGGACAGGCAGTGCTGGAAGGCGTAATGATGAAAAATAAGGAACAGTATGCCGTTGCCGTGAGGAAACCAGACGGAGAGATCGATGTAGAGGTGGACGTATATAAGGGCGTGATGGAAGGAAGCAGATGGAAGAAAATTCCTTTTGCCCGCGGAATTTTTCAGTTTCTCGACTCTATGATATTGGGAATGAGGACGTTGAACCATTCCGTCTCTTTTTATGAGGATGAGGAAGCGAAAGAAACGGCGGCGGACAAAGTCTTTCATAAGATATTCAAGGAAAAGGCAGAGAATGCGATGATGGGCATTGTGACAGCAATATCAATATTGCTGGCGGTCGCGATTTTTATGGTGCTTCCTTATTATATTAGTTCCCTGTTTGAAGAATATGTCCGTAACGTTTCGGTAATGGCGATCATAGAAGGGGGCATACGAATTCTCATATTCATCGGTTATATTGTGGCGATAACGGCAATGAAAGATATCAAACGCCTGTATCAATATCATGGAGCCGAGCATAAATGCATAAATTGCATTGAAATGGGAAGGCCTCTGACGGTTCACAATGCGATGCGCAGTTCGAGGCTTCATAAGAGATGCGGAACAAGCTTTTTGTTTTTCGTGGTTTTTGTCAGCATTATCGTATTCTTTTTTATCCGAGTGGATCAGCCGGCTTTGCGCGTCCTGCTTCGGATAGCCTTGATTCCGGTTATTGCAGGAATTTCCTATGAAATTATTCGTCTGGCGGGAAGATGTGACAATATTCTGGTCAACCTTCTCTCGGCTCCGGGCATGTTTCTCCAAAGATTGACCACCAAAGAGCCGGATGAAGAAATGATTCAGGTAGCGATAGCTTCGGTTGAGGCGGTATTCGACTGGAAGGCGTATTTAAAAGATACTTTTGGTTATGAGATCGATGATTCCTGGCTGGTTGATATGGACGAAGAAGAGGAAGAGGCGGAGGAAGAAGAACAGAGAGAAAGTGCGGATGAAGTATAAAGAATTGTATGATTATGGTGTCTGTGAGTTAAAGAATGCAGGAATAGAGGAATGCGCATTGGATGCCAGGTTGCTGCTGGAACATGTCTGCCATACGAACAGGAACGATCTGCTCGTTCATGGGGAACGGGATGTAGCGGAAGCGGATCGGGATACTTACCTGGAATATATAGAAAAAAGAAAACAGCATGTTCCCTTGCAATACATTACCGGAGAACAGGAATTCATGGGGCTTGTTTTTGAGGTGAATGAACATGTACTGATCCCAAGGCAGGATACGGAAATTCTCACAGAAGAAGCATTGCGGTTCCTCCATGACGGGATGGATATATTGGATATGTGTACCGGTTCGGGATGTATTTTGATAAGTCTGCTGTATTATTCCAATGGATGTTCCGGGGTTGGGGTCGATCTGTCGCAGAAAGCGTTGGAAGTGGCGGAAAAAAATGCCGGACGCCTGATCGGGAGACGGGAAAATGCAGCGGATGGGGCAGACGCTCCTTTGATACAATGGACGCAAAGCGATTTGTTTGAAAATATAAAAGGAACTTATGATATGATCGTTTCCAATCCGCCCTATATTCCGGCCGGGGATATTTCTTTCCTGATGGAAGAAGTGAGGGATTATGAACCTTTAGAAGCTTTGGACGGGAAAGAGGACGGGCTTTTCTTTTACCGCAGGATAGCTGCGGAAGCTAATAAATTTCTAAAAAGCGGGGGATACCTGTTTTTTGAAATCGGATGCGGACAGGCGGAAGATGTCAGACGGATTATGGAAGGAAACGGATACCAGGATATTGTTGTTGTAAAAGATTTTGCCGGACTGGACCGGGTTGTCCATGGATGGAAAGGAATGGAGAGGCATGTTTGATAAATTAGAGGATTTACTGATTCGTTTTGAGGAAATATTAAGCGAACTGGGGGAGCCGACGGTGACGAATAACCAGGAACGCTTTCGGGCGCTGATGAAGGAACAGAGCGATCTGACCCCTATTGTAGAGGCTTATAAAGAGTATAAGAAGTGCAGACAGGATATCGAGGACAGTCTTTCGATGCTGGAAGAGGAAAACGATGAAGATATGCGCGATATGCTGAAAGAAGAATTGAACGCTTCCAAAAAAAGGGTGGAAGAGTTGGAGCAGGAATTGAAAGTCCTTCTTCTTCCCAAAGACCCGAACGACGATAAAAATGTAATCGTGGAAATCAGGGCAGGGGCGGGCGGAGATGAGGCCGCATTATTTGCAGCCGAAATGTATCGGCTGTATGTGCATTATGCGGAAAGCCAGCGCTGGAAAGTGGAAACGATGAACGTGGATGAGATCGGAATCGGCGGCATGAAGGAAGTGAACTTTATGATTTCCGGGCAGGGAGCTTATTCCAAATTAAAATACGAAAGCGGCGTACACCGGGTGCAGCGAGTTCCGGAAACGGAGTCCGGCGGCCGCATTCATACTTCCACGATTACGGTGGCTGTTATGCCGGAAGTGGAGGATGTGGATGTAGTAATTGACGAAAAAGATATAAGAATAGACGTAATGAGGGCTTCCGGCAACGGAGGACAGTGCGTCAATACGACAGATTCCGCCGTTCGCCTGACTCATTATCCTACGGGTATCGTAGTGTACAGCCAGACGGAAAAGTCCCAGCTCCAGAATAAAGCGAAAGCATTTGCGTTGCTTCGTGCAAAACTATACGACATCGAACAGCAGAAAGCCCACGATGCGGAAGCCGAATTAAGGCGGAGCCAGATCGGTACCGGCGACCGTTCGGAAAAAATACGGACTTATAACTTCCCCCAGGGGAGAGTGACGGATCACAGGATCAATCTGACATTATATAAGCTGGATAAGATCATGAACGGAGATATTCAGGAAATACTAGACGCCTGCATCGCCGCCGACCAGGCCGCCAAATTGTTAAAAATGGGAGAAAACTAAAAAGCGCGGCCTGGTCGGTGCCAGGGCCGCCAAACTGTTAAAAATGGGAGAAAACTAAAAAGTGCGGCCTGGTCGGTGCCAGGGCCGCCAAACAGCCTTTGTCATAATGAAACGGACAGAGGCTGTTTTTATTGTGCAGAAAAAAGGTGCAAGGCTCCCAATCATAAAAAAGTACAATTTTTTCCCAAAAATCTTCTATTTTCATTCCAGGCCCGTGAATTTATAATAAAATAAGAAAAGTGTAATTTGGTGAGGGTACATAAGATGTTAAGGATTCTTTTAGTGGATGATGAAAAGACGGAACGGGAAGGCATCCGCTTCCTGATTGACAAATTTGCTTTGCCGTTAAAAGTGGCGGAGGCATCCAATGGGAAAAAAGCGCTGGAGTATATCAGGGAACATCCGGTCGATATTCTTCTTACGGATGTGAAGATGCCCTATATGGACGGGCTGGAACTGGCACGGGCGGCCAATGGGTATAACAGCAATCTTGTCATTATTATTTTCAGCGCTTATGGGGAATTTGAGTACGCCAGACAGGCTTGCCAGGTCAATGCGGTGAATTATCTGTTGAAACCGATCGAAGTGGAAGAGTTCCGCAGTGTCATGGAAAAGGTAATTGCCATATGCAGGGAAAGAAAGCATTGGGAAGAGAAAAAGGAGTCTATGCTTGTGGCAGATAAAAGTCTGCTTCTTTTTAAGCTGATGAGCCCGAAGGCATCCTGCGAAGAACTTGGAAAGAGTCTGGAAGCGTACGGCATACATTTGCAGAATAAATATATGGCTGTGATTAGCATTGAAACGGAAGGGAACTTTTTTGAACATTGCTATGAGGAATTTTTAAAGGCTTTGGAAAAAGAGGTTCCGATGGGATATGAATATATCAATCAATATCCTAATTTGGCGGATATTCTTTTTTATGACAGCCGCATGGATCAAGAAGCGGTCGAACGGACGGCGGAAAAAATATACCGGGTGATAACAAGGCTGGGCAATGGGAAAGTATCGGTGATCGTGGGCAGACGCTGCTTGGGATGGAAGGATTTCGGGAAAAATATGCAGGAAATCGAGCGGCTTCGGGAGGATACATTCAGCTGCTTTTCAGGAGTGATTTATGCCGGCAAAGTACATAGGGGGAAGGAAGAACGGCTGACGCAGACGGAACAGATGAAACAGGAGGTTTTGAAAAGTATAAAGAACAGGGATTTGGCGGCGGTAAAAGAACAGATGGCTGCTTATTTGAGTTGTCTGAAAGATGAGAAATCTTCCAGCGCCATGTATGCGAAATATACTTTTTTGGATATTGTAAAGGCATTGTATGAGGAATACGGGATTTATCACAAAGGCATTCTGTTCGAGACGACGGAAGAGATTATGGGATGCAGCGGCTTGGATGAAGTGGAGGAGGCTTTTTACCGTGTGATGGAAAAGGCCGGTTCCATGCAAAAGGATAAGGATGCGGATGTGAGCCAGACGGTGGCGGAAATTATCCGTATGGTAAAAAATGAGTATATGGAAGATTTGAGCTTAGAAGGGATCGCTGGGAAAGTATGCCTCACTCCGGCTTATGTGAGCTATATTTTTAAGCAGGAGACGGGGATGAGCCTGATCAAATATTTGACCGACTATAGGATGCAGCAGGCGAAGGCGCTTTTGGAACAGGGGAAGATGAAAATCGTGGACGTGGGGAAGGCATGCGGTTATCCGAACCAGTCTTATTTTAACCGGTTGTTTAAAAATCATTTTGGGGTAACGCCGAAGCAATACCGGGAAGGCGTGACGTGAAATATAGAGGGCGAAGGAAAAGAATGGAGGATTGGTATGGGAAAAATGATATATGGGTGCTGGCATTGGTTTATGGGGAAGGCTTCCATAAGAAGAAAGCTGATTATCAGTTTTGCGATATTGGTTTCTATCCCCATCGTTATTTTAGGGGTGTATTCTTTTCATGTGTCCAACCGGAATCTGCTGGAGCAGACGAAAAAGACAGTGGATAATAACTTGGGGAGACTGGTAATGGAAATGGAAGCGAGATTTGGGCGGGAAACGGATTTTACGAAGTTTCTCGCCTATCATCTTTCTTTCCGGGAAACTTTGGAAAAAAATCCTTTTGATAATGTAGAGATCGCCCAGGTGTTGAATAAAACGGTGGAACCTATTTTCTGGTACTTTATCAGCAGCGATTCCAATATAAAGAATATACGGATCGTGACGCCCTATGTGAAGGACAAAGTCGGGTCTTTTTTGGAGCCTTCCGGGCTTTATGAAGAAGAGGAGTGGTATCAGGAGCATCAGGAGAACTTTCGGACGAAATGGACGGTGGAGGGGGAGAATCTATACGCCACAAGAACGGTGCTGGATACGGCGACTACCAGCCGGCCGATCGGCGTGATGCGGACGGAATTTTTTTTAAACCGGATGTTGGAACCGGTGCGGAGCATGGATTATTTAGAAAACGGGATTTTGATTACGGATGGGGAAGGTGCGGTCATTTATTGGAAGAAATCGCCGGATGGGGATGTGAATGGGCGGATTCTGGAAGCAGCGGAGCGGATGGAAGGAAAGCGATTGGCGCAGGGAGAGATTTTTTCGGAAAAGGAGGAAGAAACGGTACCCGGCTGTATTATGAAGACAGGGCTGTTGGAAAGCACCGGCTGGCGCATTTATTATTATGTGGAAGAAGGGATGATATCGGGCCAGATTCGTTCCATTATCGTGTCTACGTTGGTGGTCGTATTTGGCTGTATGCTGGTGGTTTTGGTGTTTATCAGCGTTTTTTCCCGGACGCTGAGCAGGAGGCTGCTTGCCCTGAAGGAGCAAGCGGAAATGATTTCAGGGGGGAATCTGGAACATCCTTGTTATACCGAGGATACGGATGAAATCGGTATTGTAACGAATAGCCTCGGAAGGATGACGGAGCGGTTAAACGATACGATTAACCAGGTGTATAAAATTGAAATAGAAAAAAAGGCGACGGAACTGAAAGCTTTGCAGGCTATGATAAACCCCCATTTCCTTTATAATACTCTTTCTTCCATTAAGTGGAAGGCGTTGAAGAAAGGGGAGGAGGAAATCAGCGATATAACAGGGCTGTTGGCAAAGTTTTACCGAACGACGCTGAATAATGGGCAGCCGGTGACAACGGTAGAAAGGGAGCTGGAAAATGTCCGTGCATATGTGGAAATCCTACAGATGACAAAAGAGCAGGGATTTGCGGTGGAGTATCGGATCGATGAGAGCGGTCTTGGCTGCGAGATGTTGAATTTCCTTTTGCAGCCGATTGTGGAGAATGCGATAGAACATGGGATTGATTATATCGGAGAAGAAGAGGGGACAGGGCTGGTGCTGGTTGAGTTCCGTAAAGAAGGGGAGTACCTGGTCTTTTCGATTTCCAATAACGGCCCGGTAATGGATGTTGGAATGCTGGAAGATATTTTGGAGAAGCCGGGGAAAGGATATGGCATTTTTAATATTCAGCAGCGGATTGCCATTTATTATGGGGAAGGATGTGGGCTTTCGGTGAAAATTACGGAGGAAGGATATACTTGTTTTACGGTGCGGATCAGGGAAAAGAAGGGATAGCGGTATTACACGAAAAAGGAACAGATTTCTAAAAAATGTATTATATCAATGCCGGAGCAAAAACCTTAGAATGAGTATATCAAAGGAAAGGGAGGATAGTAAGGAATGAAAAGAAAGTTACTGAGCGTTTTGTTGTGTACGGCTATGACAACGGCGATGCTGGCCGGATGCGGGAGCAAACCGGCGGAACCGGCGAAAGAGGAAACGGCAGCTCCGGCGGACAGCAGTGAAGAAGCGGCGGAACCGGCAGAAGAAAGCACCGGCGGGAAAACAGTGGTACGTATGAGTTATTGGAATAGTGAGGATACGATGTCGGCGATGCTGGATTATCTGGCGGAAGCGGTACCGGATGTGGAGATTGAGTATTTGTTCATAGACAATTCCAACTATGATACGATTGTGGATACCCAGCTGTCGGCGGAGGAAGGGCCTGATATTATCTGTGAATCTCCGGGATCGGCGTTAAAGCATGCAAGGCTTGGATATTTGGCATCCCTGGATGAACTGGCAGGAAAATATTCGGATGCGGGAACGAGCGTGTATGCTTATGACGGAAGCGTGTATGCACTTCCTGGAATCAGCTGGTTTGAAGGAATTTTTTATAACAAGCAGCTGTTCGAGGATAACAATATCGAGCTGCCCAAGACTTTCGACGAGTATATTGCGGTATGCAAACAGTTCCAGGAGTTAGGAATTACTCCGTTGGCAGCAGGTTTGAAGTCATGGGAACCGATGCTGAAAAATTCCATGGCCTTTGTAGCGGCGGAATATCTTTCCACCGATGCGGGTAAAAACTTCGGCAGCGATTACAGAGAAGGCAAAGTGACGATGGACGGCACATGGAATCCTTATCTGGAAAAATGGACCGAGATGATAACGGAAGGTATTTATACAACGGATATGACGGGTATCGACCACGATCAGGCATTGGAACAGTTTGCTATGGGAGACGCGGCAATGTTCTGCTCCGGCCCTTGGGATCTGGATGCGATTATGGCGAAGAATCCTGATTTGCAGATCGATATGATGCCTTTCTACGGACAGAGCGAAAGCGCTGGCTGGCTGATCGGCGGACCCGGATGTGGATTTGCGGTAAATGAAAAATCGGCGAACAAAGAAGCAGCGATGAAGGTGGTTGCAGCTATTTCCACCGTAGAAGGACAGGCAGCTATGTGGGAGAACAACCAGGGCGGATCTTCTTATTTGGAAGGAGCATCCTTTGATCTTCCGGCAGCTTATAACAGTGTATCCGACGCGCTGGCGGCAGGGAATGTATATTGTCCTTGGAACGAATGGGGAGCGGCAGCGCCGGCACATGAAGACTACGGCACCCAGATGCAGAGTTACCTTCTTGGGGCGCAGGACTTGTCAACTACGCTTCAGAATGTGGATGCGTCAGTAGCAGAACTGTTGTCTAAATAAGGCTGTATATAGAGCGGTATCCCGGCGGAAAAATTGCCGGAAGCGGAAGCGCCCCAAATGAAAAAAGAAGTTTGGGGCGCTTTTTTTATACATGTCTGTGAGAAGCAGACATGCATGTTTAAGGAAAGGAGCGGGAAATGAGGAAAACGGGCGTCAAAAAGAGGGAAGCGGGAACGCTTGGGTATTATTTTATTTTATTTATTCTGCCGGCATTTTTGATTTATCTGTTGTTTAGCATCGTACCGTTTTTATATACGGTGTTTTACAGCTTTACGGATTATACGGACATGAATCCGGTGAACCTGCATTTTGTCGGGATCAGCAATTATTTGAAGGTATTTCATACGCCGCTGATGACGACGGCGATTAAAAATTCGGTGATTTATGCGATATTGCTGACTTCTTTCCAGACCATACTGGCGCTGCCTTTGGCAGTGGTTTTGGACAAGAAGCTGAAAACGAGGAACCTTCTGCGGGCGGTTTATTTTTTTCCGGCGGTGTTTAGTTCCCTGATTATCGGGTATTTGTGGAATTTTATTATGTCTTCTTCGGATTATGGGCTGGTAAATAATTTATTCCATCGGATGGGACTTGAGACTTTTAACTTTTTTACGGCCAACAGAGCGTTGTTTTCGGTAATATTCACGCAGGTATGGCAGTGGACAGGGTGGGCAATGGTCATTTATCTCGCCAATCTGCAAAGTATTTCCAAGGATTTGTACGAAGCGGCGGATATTGACGGAACGAGCGGCTTGCAGCGGTTTTTCTATATTACCCTTCCGCTGATGTGTCCTTCGGTAAAAATTATTGTGGTGACAGGGCTGATCGGTGGAATGAAGGTATTTGATATTATTTATTCCATGACCTCCGGGGGGCCGGGCAATGCCACGGAAACGGTAATGACGGTAATGATGAAAAAGGGCATTTCGGACGGATTTTATTCCACCGGCGCGGCGTTCGGCGTATGTTTCTTTATCATTGTGCTTATAATCAGTGCTTTTGTAACAAAATTAATGGGGAAATGGAGTGAGGCGATATCATGATAAAAAGAAAAAGAAGTTTAGCAGTGACAGAAATCGTGATGATTTTACTGGCGGTTATCTGGTTTATCCCTATTTATTATTTAATTGTAACGACATTGAAAAGCCCTAAAGAAGCAACGGCGAGCCCGCTTGCACTGCCGAAAGTGTTTTTGGTGGAGAATTATGTGACAGCGTGGCAGAATATGCAGTTTCCCAGGGCGTTTGGAAATACATTGTTTATTACGGCAACGGCAGTCTTTTTTATCGTTATTTTTGCTTCCATGGCGGGATATGCCCTGGCAAGGACTAAGACAAAATGGGGAATGCGTTTTTTCCTTTTTTTCCTTGCGGGACTGATCGTTCCTTTCCAGATGAATATCGTAAGCCTTTATAAGATTGTGAAGAGTTTTCATCTGATGAACAGCGCGTTTGCAGTTATTCTCGTCAACGTGGCGATCAATACGCCGCAAGGCGTGTTCCTGTTCAAAGAATTTATTGAATCCACCATCCCAAGGGAACTGGAGGAAGCAGCCGAAATCGACGGATGTTCGGTAGGAAAGAAATTTTTTTCCATTGTGCTGCCTTTATTAAAGCCGGTAATTTCTACGGTAGTGATTATTGTGACGCTGAATGTCTGGAATGAGTTTATGACTCCGCTGCTTTTCTTGCAAAGCCGGGAGAAAGACGTGATTTTGCAGGAAGTTTCGCGGAATATCGGACAGTTTTCCACGGACTGGACCGCATTGTTCCCGATGCTGATGCTGGGCGTGGCTCCTTTGATGATTTTTTATGTGTTTATGCAGAAATATATCATTGCGGGCGTGGCTGCCGGGGCTGTTAAAGGTTAGCGTGAAGAGAAGTTCTAAGGCTCGCACCAGTGGGTGCTTCGCCAAGAACTTCTAGGGTTCGCAACGCAAATCTGCGTTGCGAACCGCTCTTCGCGCAGGAGAATGCCCGCTTTGCGGTCATTCTCCGTTGTTGTGTTGGTAGACGGAGCCGTTTCGCAGTGGGAAGAGATTCGCAGTGGGAAGAGAGCAAGGTTGTAGATGGAAGGAAAGGCTTGGGTGTTGGGATGGAAGTGCGGGAGATTACGGAAGGGTTTGGGAGTATTATGGTGTTGGTGCCGCATGAGGATGATGAGATTTTGATGTGTGCGGGGATTATGGAAAATGCGGTGAGGCATGGTGTGGAATTGACGGTGGTGATGGCGACTAACGGTGACTATGGGAGCAGCGACGGCGCTGACGGCAGAGCCAGGCTGAGGGAGACTTTGGCTGGGTTGAAGGTGCTTGGGGTACCGGAGGATCGCGCGGTGTTTCTTGGATATGCGGATACGGGGATGCCGGAAGAAGATAGTTTTTTGTTCGGGCTGTACCATGAGGCGGATGGAGAAAAGGTTCATCCCTCCCACTGCGGAGTTTCGACGTATGGTTTGCCGGAGAAAGAGGAATTCCATAAGGAAAATTATGGGGAACATGGCCGCTATACGCGCAATGGGTTCCGGGGAGACTTGAAAGAGGTCATTATGAAATACCGGCCGAGGCATATTTTTACGACTGCGGAGGAGGATACGCATGGTGACCATAGCGGGTTGTTTCTTTTTGTGCGGGATGTGTTGGAGGAATGCAAAGGAGAGGGATACCGGCCGAAACTTTACTGCGGTATCGTTCATTCCCGGGCGGGAGATGAGAATTGGCCAAGGCGGGGAACGGAAATGCCTGTTTTTGATTCGCCGGAAGTTTTGGCAGATGGAATGGGCGGAGAGAAAAGTCCTGACGGAAAAGCGGATAAGGTATTGGGGAACTTAAAGTGGGAGAACCGTATCGTTTTTCCGGTGCCGGATTCCATGCGGGGGAAGCCTTTGGATGAGAATAAGAAGGCTGCGGCGCTTGCGAAACATGTTACGGCGTTAAAACCAGATGCGGTGGACTTTCTTTATGCATTTGTGAAAGAGGAAGAGATTTTTTGGGAAATAGAAGAAATGAGGGAAAGCGATGAAAGAAAATAAAGCGATCTATCCGGTGGAAGCATGGGATATTACGGAGGAGGAATTCCGGATGGAATATGTGTACCGGAATGAGACGACGTTTGCGCTATCCAACGGTTATATCGGAACGAGGGGAACTTTTGAAGAAGGTTATCCGTTTTCCGAGGACGAAGGGCTGGAAGGGAATTTTATCAATGGGTTTTATGAAAGCGAGGAGATTCGCTACGGAGAATGGAACTATGGTTTTCCGACGAAGAGCCAGACTCTTTTAAACCTGCCCAATGGAAAGACGGTAAAGCTTTTTCTTGGAGAAGAAGAGTTTGATATGCGAAGGGGAAACCTGCAAAAGAGCCGTAGGACGCTTCATATGAAAGAAGGCGTGCTGGAAAGGGAAGCGGAGTGGGAAAGCCCTTCGGGAAAACGGGTAGAGATCCGTACAAAGCGTCTGGTTTCTTTTGTAAATAAAAATTTGATGGCAATGAAATACGAAGTAACGCCGCTGAATTTTACGGGGAAGATCCGTCTGGTATCCGTTTTGGACGGGGAGGTGGAAAACCATACGAGAAAAACGAATCCGTTGGTAGATTACGGTCCCTTTGGGGAGCATTTGCTGCCGGGGAAGATCGAGGCGGTGGGAGAGAGCCTTTATTATGAAGGCACGGCAAAAAACAGCGGGCTTGGCATGGCCTGTGGCAGCAGCCATATTCTGAGCGCGGGGGAATACCGCGTAAAGGCAGGAAAAGAAGGAAAGAAAGCGTGGCTGGAATACGAAGCGGAGGGGAAAAAGGGAGAAAGGCTGGTTCTTTCTAAATGGATCGTTTATACCAGCATATTAGATTGGAAAGAAGGCAGCAGGGAAAGTATGGAGCCGTTCGTGAAGGAGACACTGCGGAAGGCGGGAGCGGAGGGCTTTGAAGAACTTTTGAAAAAACAGAAAGTTTATATGGAGAAGTTCTGGGAAAATGCGGATGTGAAAATTTTCGGAGATGAAAGGTTACAGCAGGGGATCCGGTTTAATTTATTTCATGTGATGCAGGCATCGGGCAGGGACGGCCGGACGGGAATGGGGGCGAAAGGATTGTCCGGCGAGGGCTATGAGGGCCATTATTTCTGGGATACGGAGATGTATATACTGCCTGTGTTTGTTTATACGCAGCCGGATCTCGCAAGAGCGCTGCTGGATTTCCGCTATAATACTTTGGAAGAGGCGAGGAAGCGGGCAAGAGTGCTGGGCCATGAAAGGGGAGCCTTGTATCCATGGCGGACGATGAACGGAGAGGAGGCTTCCACTTATTTTCCTCTGGGAACGGCGCAATATCATATCAATGCGGATATTGCCTATGCGTTTAAGCTTTATGTGGATGTATCGGGTGACTATGGTTATCTGGAGAAACGGGCCGCGGAAGTGCTGGTGGAGACGGCAAGGGTATGGGCGGACGTGGGCTGCTTTGTTCCTTCCAGGGGCGGACGCTATTGCATTTGCGCGGTAACAGGGCCGGACGAATACAATGCCATTGTGGACAATAATTTTTATACAAATTTGATGGCCAGGGAAAATATAAAAGATGCCCTTTGGGCGCTCGAGGAAATCGGGAAGAGAAATCCGGCCGGACTGGAGGAGATTTCCCGCCGTTTGGGTATAACCGGGGAAGAAACGGAATATTGGGAAAAGATTGTGGAGAATATGTATTTCCCTTATGACGAGGAACGGCAGATCTATCCGCTGGACGATGGGTTTATGATGCGCAAGACCTGGGATGAAAGCAAAATCCCGGAGGAAAAAAGGCATTTGCTCTATGAAAATTATCATCCTCTTTTTGTATACAGACAGAGGATGTCCAAACAGGCGGATGCTATTTTAGGCATGCTGCTGCACTGCGATTTGTTTTCCGTGGAAGAACTGCGGCGGAATTATGATTTTTACCAGGAGGTAACCTTGCATCATTCTTCCCTTTCCACGTGTATTTTTGGGATGCTGGCTTGCCGGATCGGATACAGGGAAGAGGCGTACCGGTATTTTGCGGAGTCGGCGCGGATGGATCTGGACGACTACCACAATAATTTTTACGCCGGCATTCATGCGGCTAATATGGCCGGAACATGGCAAGCGATTGTTTTTGGTTTCGGCGGGGTAAGAGTACATGACGGTATGCTTTTGATAGAACCGTTTCTGCCGGAGGCATGGGATGGCTATTCGTTCCATATTTCCTATCAGGGAAGTAGATTAAAGATTTCGGTCTGCAGGGGCGGAACCGAAGCGGAATTGGAAAACGATGTTCCGATATGCTTTATGGTAAGAGGCGTAAAAAGGGAACTGAATAGAAAAGGAGAAAAGTGGGTTGAAGAAATATAAAGGAATTTTTTTTGATTGGGACGGAACTGCGGTAATTTCCCGTAAAGCGCCCGCTGAGGAAGCGGCTGCCGCTATGAAGGGCTTGCTGGCCAAAGGAGTGAAGCTTGTGATTGTGAGCGGCACCACTTATGAAAATATAGCGGGCGGAAAACTGGAGGAGTATTTTACGAAAGAAGAATTGGAGCATCTTTATCTGGGCCTGGGAAGGGGGGCGTATAATTACCGGTTTGAGGACGGGAAGCCGGTAGTATTTGCCGACCGGATTCCCGACAGGGAAGGGATATTACAAATCCATGACGCGGCTTATGGGATTCACCGGGAGCTGCTGGCGGCTTATGGGCTGGAAACGGATGTGGTATTTTGCCGTCCCAACTATTGTAAGATCGATCTCATGGCGGGATCGGACCGGGGAGAACAGCTTTTTATGCAGGAGAGCGAGATTGAGTCGCTCAAGGCGATTCTGGATGCCCACGGCATAAAAGGAGGCCTTGGGGAACTGTTGGAGATTGCCTACAAGGTGGGACGGAGGCACGGAATAGAAATGAAAGCTACCTGCGACGCGAAATATCTGGAGGTAGGAATCAGCGATAAAAGCGACAATGCGAATATTATTTTAGGTGAGCTGGAAAAGCACTTTCAGATCAAAGGGGAAGAGTGTTGTTTCTGGGGCGATGAATTCGTAGGGTTGGAAGAAGGGATTTATGGAAGCGACAGCTTTATGATTACGGAAAAGACGAAGAAGGGAGATTTTTTTGATGTATCTTCTGTAAATGGCAAGAGACCGGAAAATGTGCAGCAGATCGGGGGAGGCGTGGAACGGTTTTTGCATTTTATAAAAGAGCAAGGGGAACAATAGAGAAAAGCAGTAATAGATAGAAATAAAAAAATAACGATAATACCCTATATTAGTCTGAAAAACTGATACAGGGTATTTTTATGTACGAAAATCCTGAAAAAATTTTTTTATGCATCCTTTTGGCGTGTTTTATAATCTAATCAGTATAACTGTTGTATGATACAAGCAGAATGTCATGCCGCTGCAGAGGTATGCGTATGAGATGAGAAGAAATGAAGGTGGAAAATACAATGAGGAAGAATGCAAGCCTGAAATTAGTGGAGAAGGCAGTAAAAGGAAACAGGGAGGCTTTTGGAGAACTGATTATGATGCATCAGGAATATCTGTATAAATTGGCTTATATGTATACGAAGAACGAGCAGGATGCCTTGGATGCAGTACAGGAATGCGCTATGCGTGCGATGATCTCTATGGATAAGCTTCGGGTGCCGGCATATTTCAGGACCTGGATTACGCGTATATTGATTAACAGTATTTATCAGGAGCATAAGAAAAAGAAAAATAGTGTTCTTTTCGGAGAATACGATGAGGCCGCGCCGGAACAGCCGGTTTCCATTGAGGAAAAGACAGATCTTTATGATGCGATTGACCTGCTTCCGCCCGCATGGAAAACCGTGGTCATCCTGCAATATTTTCAGGGAATGAAAATTAAGGACATTGCACAGGTTATGAACATACCTGTGGGCAGCGTGAAAGCATATTTGTTCCGCGCTAAGGAGGCACTCAGAAACCAGCTTGAAGAAAGGAGCCAGGATGGACAAGATGAAAAATAAAAAGTTTGATGAAATCGTTATCCCTGAAAATTTGTCGCAGCGCATGCGTGAAGGAATCGAGGAAGGGGAAAAAATATATATACGTAATAAACGGAAGCGGATGATAAGAAGGGTTCTGACCGCCGCTGCCGCATTCATGATATGTGTGGGATTTTTTGCATCCCAGCCGGCGCTGGCCTCCAGGCTGCCGGTGATCCGAAATATTTTCCGGCTATTCCAGGAGGACTATTCTTATCAGGGGGACTTGGATGCCGTTGCGGTTAAATTGGAAGAACCGGAGGATACCCCGGAAGACATGTCTGTTTATACGAAAACGGAAGGCGGAGTTACGGTATCGATTTCCGAGGCATATTGCTCTGTGGAAGCAATTTATCTGTCTCTTATGATTAGCAGCGAGGAAGGCTTTCCTGACACGATGACAGATATGGAAGATAAGCCGCTGATTCATTTGGAAGGAACGACAGAGTATTCTTTCTGCCCGAACGGAAGCGGGCCGGCAACAGGCACGCTGGAAGGGAAATTTTTGGACAGCCATACTTATGTGGGAATCTACCGTATCGATATTCTGGATATTGTCGGAAATGATAATACACTTAGGGAAGAGTATGGGAAATTAGATGCCTTTGACATGAGCTTTTCGATCGAACAGATTGTTGGCGACAAAGCGGAACCGGAAAAATTGGATTTGCAAGGAAAAACAGAGAAAGAACTGGATGCGATGACCGATGAAGAATGGCAGTCATTTATGGAGGAAATCACGCCGGAAGACAGATACCAATATCCTAATCAGTATGAGAATTGGTGGTATGACGGGCCCTTTTCATTTGATTTCCATATAGAAGCGGATAAGGAAAGCGAACAGGTTGTGATAGTGGACGAAACGAATGATACGGGCGCCGGGTTGTATCGGGTGGTAAAAACGAAATTTGAAATTACAGTGGAGGAAAAATGTGAGGAAGAGCAGATGCAAAACAGTGTGTTTACGGTCGTTCTGGATGGGGATGGGAAACCGCTTCCTTATGGAAGCAGTGCCTATGCGAATACCTATGCCATTTATGGCAGAAATGTATCAAAGATATATGTATATGTCTGTGATTATACGGAATATATGGATGATATCAAAGGGTATCGCAACGATGCGGACTTTAAAAAGATTTTAGAGGAGAAGGCGTTATACGCAAAAGAAATTGTGTTTTAAGAAGCTGCCGGAAAATGGAAAGGATAGAGGAATCTGGAAGCGGGATATTCTCCACGAAAACGTAGTTTTTAGGGCAAAAGGTACCCGAAAAAAGGCGATATATACCATAATGTGAAAAAAGAGCTTCTTTTTTGTTATACTGGCAAAAGTCAATAAAATACTTTTGCAAAAAGCGATAAAGGAGTGGATGCTGCATATGGAAAGGTGGAAAAGGAAATGGAGATCTTGCCGTCAGGATTTGATCAAAAGGCGCTTGGGAGGCATTGGGCTTATGGCTGCTACAATACCTGTAGTGAAGATGATGGAAGGAGATGCAACGATAGCTTTGCTGACAATACCATTGGGGCTGTATATGTTTTTTGGAAAGCCGATGGATGAGTTTTATTAATAGCGTGGATGCTTCAAAACTTCTTATATATATTTTCTGTTGGATCAGGGATGTCTGCGGTATATTACAGACAGCCCTGATTCTTTATTGGACAAAGCTGCGAACTGCTGTAAAAAAGGATTTCCACAACAGTCCGCGAAGTGTACTTGCATCCACCGGTAAAATAATTTATACTGTAGCAGGAAGTATATGGAAGAGAAGAGGGTATATGCGCAAAAAAAGGCGCGGAAACGAGGGAAAATGAAAATCAGACAAGCAAAGGAAATGGATATTGACAGAATACATGAACTTCTGGTACAGGTATGCCTGGTACACCATAAGGGGCGTCCTGATTTGTTTCAGGGGGATCATAACAGAAAATATACGGACGAACAGCTCAGAGAGATACTAAACGATGAAAAACGGCCGGTTTTTGTTGCTGTGGATGAGACGGGCAAAGTACTCGGCTATGCGTTCTGCATTTTCCAGCAATATATCAACGATAACATTATGACAGATATCAAAACCTTATATATTGACGATCTGTGCGTGGATGAAGAATGCAGGGGGCGTCACATCGGGAAGGAATTGTACGAAAAGATTCTGGAATTTGCAAAGGAGCAAGGCTGCTATAATGTGACGCTGAACGTATGGAGCTGCAATGAAGCTGCAATGAAATTTTATGAGAAATGCGGATTAAAGCCGCAGAAAGTCGGAATGGAAACGATATTGTAAGGCGGGAACCGGAACATGACAAAAGAGAAAACAAAAATGATTTTGGACAAGCTGGATCAGGAATATGGAACGACAAAGGAGGGCTTTCTCCACCAGGAAGACTGGCAGCTCCTGACAGCTATTATGCTGAGCGCACAGAGTACGGACAAACAAGTGGATGAGGTTCTTCCGGGACTGTGGAAAAAGTTTCCCAATTTGGAAGCCGTGATGCTGGCATCGGTGGAAGAGGTGGAGAATGCCATAAAAAGCATCGGCCTATACAAAGTCAAGGCAAAAAACATAAAAAAATGTTGTGAAAAATTATGGAAAGAACATGATAAAAAAGTGCCGAAAAGCATGGATGAACTGGTGGAACTGCCCGGTGTGGGGAGGAAGACGGCGACATTGTTTCTTGCCGATGCTTACGGGGTTCCGGGCGTGACGGTGGATACCCATGTATTCCGTATTTCCAAAAGGATCGGATGGGCGGAAGGGAAAAATCCGGTACAGGTGGAAAAAGAACTGATGAAGGTGCTGCCCCGGGAGCATTGGAACCGGATCAATTTCCAGTTGATTTATCATGGCAGAAGCGTATGTACGGCGAGGAAGGCACATTGCGAGAAGTGTGCATTGAATCAATGGTGCGAGAAGAGGGTTTGATGGACAGTAATAACAGGAATCAGGCGAAAAAAGTCCTGAAACAATATTTTGGATACGATTCCTTCCGCGAAGGGCAGGAGGAGCTGATTGAAAACATACTAAATGGAAAGGATACGTTCGGGATCATGCCTACGGGAGCGGGAAAGTCTATATGTTTTCAGGTTCCCGGTCTGATGATGGAAGGAATTACTCTTGTAATCTCCCCCCTGATCTCTTTGATGAAAGACCAGGTGGAAGGCTTAAACCAGGCAGGGGTACATGCGGCATATTTCAACAGTTCCCTGACTGCCGGGCAGTACCGGAAAGCATTGGAGTTCGCGAAGCAGGGCAGATATAAGATCATTTATGTAGCTCCGGAAAGACTGGATACCGATCTGTTTTTGGAGTTTGCATTGCAGACGGACATATCCATGTTAGTAGTCGATGAAGCGCACTGCGTTTCCCAATGGGGACAGGATTTTCGTCCCAGTTACTTAAAAATTGTGAATTTTATTGGAAGACTGCCAAAGCGGCCGGTGATCAGCGCGTTTACGGCAACGGCTACAAAGGAGGTTCGGGATGATATCATCGATCTTCTGCTGCTACAGGATCCGAAAGTGGTAACGACGGGGTTCGACCGCCCCAACCTTTATTTTGCCGTGCAGTCGCCGAAAGATAAATATGCGTCCATGAAGAATTTTCTGGAACTGCATCCCGGGCAGAGCGGAATCGTATATTGTCTTACCAGGAAATATGTGGATGAAATCTATGAGCGTCTAAGAAACGACGGATTTTCCGCCGCCAGATATCATGCGGGAATGAGCGATGGGGAACGGAAAATCAGTCAGGAAGATTTTATATACAGTCGGGTGGAAATTATGGTAGCCACCAATGCTTTCGGCATGGGAATCGATAAATCCGATGTTCGTTTTGTCGTGCATTATAATATGCCGAAAAATATGGAAAGTTACTATCAGGAGGCCGGGCGGGCCGGAAGGGATGGAGAAGCGGCGGAATGCATTCTTTTTTATGCCGGCCAGGACGTGATCACCAACCAGTTTTTTATCGACAATAATAAAGAAAATCAAGAACTGGATGAAATAACGAAAAGAATCGTGGAAGAGAGAGACAGGGACAGACTCAGAAAGATGACTTTTTACTGCTTTACCAATGAATGTCTGAGGGACTATATGCTGCGGTATTTTGGAGAGTACGGAAGCGGTTATTGCGGGAACTGTGTGAACTGTCTGAGCCAGTTTGAAACAGTGGATGTGACAGAGGCCGTGAAAAGCCTTCTGGGATGTGTGCAAAGCAGCGGGCAGAGGTATGGAACCAATGTAATCGTGGATACGGTGCATGGGGCGAATACGGCAAAGATCCGTAACTACAGAATGGATCAGAACTCCCACTACGGAGAATTGGCGAAGACGCCGGTCTATAAACTGCGGAAAATCATCAATCATTTGCAGTTATATGGTTACTTGAATGTGACCAATGATGAATATGCCATCGTAAAACTGACGGAGAAGGCAGCGTCGGTGCTTTCCGGAGAGGAAAGGATCGAGATGAAAATGGCGAAGGAGCAGGAGCATCCCGCTAAAACGAAAACGATGAAGAAGCGAAAAGGGGCGGCTTTCCAGGAGCATGAATTCACCAGGCAGGAGGAAGAATTGTTTGAAAAACTGCGGATGCTCCGTACGGAAATCGCAAAGGAGGAAAAAGTACCGCCCTATATTGTCTTTTCGGATAGAACGCTGGTACATATGTGTATCGTGAAACCGGAAACAAAAGAAGAAATGCTGACGGTAACGGGAGTCGGCGAGTTTAAATATGAAAAATATGGTGACAGGTTTCTGGATTGCATAAAGAGAGGATAAAACTTACTTTTTCAGGCTGCAAAGAAAAGAAAAAGATGGACATAATACATAAAAATAGAATTGGCAAGGGTCTGTTACAGAAAAAGGAAAAGAGGATATACAATGGAAATTGAATGGAAGGAACTAGGAATAGAAGATGAGGGGATTATACAACATTATTATGATATGGAACCGGTAAGAAATTGTGAATTTACGTATGCGAATAATTTTCTGTGGGCTCCTTTTTACGATATACATTATGCGGTGGTGGAAGACATGCTTGTTTTTCTTTCGGAAGAGGACGGACTGTCTGTCAGCTGTCCTTTGGGAAAGGGGGATTTGAAGAAGACCGTAGACATTCTGACGGAATTTTTTAACGAAAAGGGAATGCCTTTTCAGATGCATCTTGTGTCGCCGGCGCAGTTTGAAAAGCTGGAAAAGCTTTACCCGGGCAGGTTTCAGGTAGTCTATGACAGGGATTCCGCAGACTATGTTTATGAAACGGAACGGCTGATCTCTCTGGCTGGGAAAAAACTGCATGGGAAGAGGAATCATATCAATCGCTTTAAAGAAAACTATCCAGACTGGTCTTATGAAGAAATTTCGGATGAAAATGTGGAGGAATGTATTGCCATGGCGGAGATTTGGCGCCAGCAAAACGGTTGTATGGAAAAGGGGGAAAAACATAATGAGTTCTGTGTAACGATCAACGCCTTGCAATGCAGGGAAAGGCTTGGGCTGAGGGGCGGATTGATCCGGGCGGGCGGCAGAGTGGTCGCTTTTTCTCTTGGGGAGCCATGCGGGGAGGATATGTTTGTCGTGCATATTGAAAAAGCATTTGCCGACGTACAGGGCGCTTATCCGATGATCAACCAGCAGTTTGCGGAACATGAGGCTTCCGGGTATAAATATATCAACAGGGAAGAGGATACGGGCGAAGAAGGACTCAGAAAGGCAAAACTGTCTTATGACCCTGTATTTTTAATGGAAAAGGGATTGGTAACGGAGGGATAATGGATGGAACAGGTAAAACGAATGCTGGAGTTTATTGAAAAGAGCCCGAGCTGCTATCAGGTGGTGGAAAATGTGCAAAAAGAACTGGAAACGGCGGGATATGTCCCATTGATGGAAAACCGGAAATGGGAGCTTTCTTCCGGGGGAAAATATTATCTTACAAGAAACGGCTCGTCTTTGATTGCTTTTTCTATTCCCGAAGGAAAGGGGGGCACAGATGCCAGCATTCCGCAAACGGAACCGATAGGATTCCATATGATTGCCTCCCACAGCGATTCTCCCTGCTTTAAAATAAAGGAAGAGCCGGAAATCAAAGTAGAAGAACAGTATGTGAAGCTCAATGTAGAGAAATACGGGGGAATGATACTTTCTACATGGTTGGATCGTCCCCTGTCCCTTGCCGGGCGGGTGGTGGCCGCGGATGGAGAGGACATTGTTATAAAGAATCTTGCTGTGGACAAAGATTTGTTTGTAATTCCCAATGTGGCGATCCATATGAGCCGGGATATGAATAAAGGAGTGGAGTATAACGCACAGACGGATATGCTTCCACTGTATGGGGGAGCGGAGAACGAAGGCTCGTTCCGGGAGCTGATTGCTGGGGCGGCGGGAGTAAAAAGCGAAGATATCCTGGGCGGGGATTTGTTCTTGTATAACAGGGAAAAAGGAAGGATATTCGGGGCGAACGGGGAATTTATATGCGCTCCCAGGCTGGATGATCTGGAGTGCGTTTATGCATCTTTGCAGGCGATGCTCCACGCCATGCCGGAAAGATATATCAACCTGATGATTGTATTCGATAATGAAGAGGTGGGAAGTACGACGAGACAAGGAGCGGCGTCTACTTTTTTGCAGGATACACTGAAAAGAATCTGCGGCGCCGTGGGGATAGCGGAAGACGGCTATCACAGGCTGCTGGCGGAAAGCTTTATGATTTCGGCGGATAACGCCCATGCGGTGCATCCCAATCACCCGGAAAAAGCAGATCCGACCAACCGGCCATATCTAAATGGCGGAATCGTCATTAAATACCACGGAAGCCAGAAGTATACCACAGACGCAGTATCTGCGGCGGTCATGAAAAAAATCTGCGAAAGGGCGGGTGTTCCATGGCAGACATATGCGAATCGATCGGATATTGCTGGAGGTTCCACGCTGGGCAATTTGTCTGCGGCACAAGTTCCGGTTTCTACTGTGGATATCGGTCTGCCCCAACTGGCAATGCATTCGGCTTATGAGACGGCGGGAGCAAAGGACGTGGAGTATATGATTCGGGCGATGGAGTGTTTTTATAAAGAGTAATATGCATATAATAAATAAAATATATGTATAAAAGGTTATCTTATGAATTCACAGAAATTGGAAAATTTGCTGAATCTGGCCCTGGATTCTTCGGCGGAGGAAAGGGGAAAGTCTCTGGATCTGGATACGGGTTACGATGCGGAGGAGGAACGATGGGAGCTGATCGTAAAATATAACGGAAATCTGAGGAGGCTGGACGGCTCCGTGATCGGTATTGAAGAATTGATTGCGGGATATGCGATCGTTACGATACCTCAGAATCTGATAGAATCTTTTATAGAACTGGAAGAAGTGGAATATGTGGAGATGCCCAAAAGGCTTTATTTTTCCGTGCAGCGGGGAAAGGAAGCTTCCTGTATTCTTCCGGTAACGGTAAGAGAGCCGTATTTGAGCGGTTCTGGAACACTGGTGGCAATTCTGGACTCCGGCATAGACTATTCCCGAATGGATTTCAGAAATAAAGATGGAAGCACCCGGATCAAATATTTGTGGGATCAAAGCCTGTCTCCCGAAGAGGGGAGCGGAATGCGGCCGCCGGAAGGCTATCGGATCGGAGTGGAATTTCATCAGGAGCAGATCGACGAAGCGCTGAAAGCGGAAGGGGAAGAACGTTTCCGGCAGATTCCCAGCCGGGATGTGACAGGCCATGGAACTGCGGTAGCCGAGATTGCGGCAGGAAACGGAATGTCGTCCGGCGGGAAATACGCGGGAGTGGCCCCGCAGGCCGATCTGATTGTTGTAAAACTGGGAAATCCGGGGCAGGAGTCTTTTCCACGGACAACGGAATTGATGAGGGCTTTGGATTATGTGATAAAAAAGTCGGTGGAGCTGGCGAAGCCGGTTGCAATCAACTTGAGTTTTGGAAATACTTATGGTTCTCATGACGGTACATCTTTGCTGGAACGGTTTATAGATAATGTTTCGGAGATCGGGCAAAATGTGATCAGTGTGGGGAGCGGCAATGAAGGAGCCGCCGGAGGCCATACGGCGGGGGCAGCAAGAGATGCCGTAAGGGTAGAACTGGCGGTAGCGCCTTATGAGCGTTCGGTTAATGTACAGCTCTGGAAAGAATACGCGGATATTTTCCGCATTACTCTCATATCGCCGGGAGGAGAACGGCAGATCGTGGAAACACAAAGGAGAGGAACGATACGGCTGGCAATGGAGCAGACAGAGCTTCTTATCTATATTGGCGAGCCAGCGCCATATTCTGTCAATCAGGAAATATATTTCGATTTTATCCCAAAACAAAATTATATAGATTCGGGAGTTTGGACATTTCTGTTGGAGCCTTTGAAAGTGGTGACCGGGAATTATTATTTTTATCTTCCAAGCAGCGTGGTACTAAATAGCGGAACACGTTTTTTTTCGCCTACTCCCGAAGTGACGTTTACGATTCCATCTACATCGAGAAGGGTGATCACGGTAGGAGCTTATCATGCGGTTTACGATTCCTATGCGGATTTTTCAGGGCGGGGTTATTTGCTGGAAAACAGGATGGAAGGGCTGGTCGCCAACGAAAGCGTAAAACCGGATTTGGTAGCGCCCGGGGTCGGCATTGTAATCAGTGATGGATATGGGGGAACACAGGAAGTAACGGGAACTTCTTTTGCAGCGCCTTTTGTGACGGGGGCAGCCGCATTGATGATGGAATGGGGGATCGTGAAGGGAAACGATCCGTATTTGTATGGGGAGAAGGTAAAAGCTTATTTGAGGAGAGGAGCCAGACCGCTTCGGGGGGAGGATGTGTATCCGAATGCCAGGGTGGGGTATGGGGCGCTTTGTATCGAAAATAGTCTGCTAGGGTAAAAGCGAGGGGAATTTTGGGATAAAGTGTATGTTATTTTATAGTATATAGAGCCGAACAAAGTGTTTATTATGCGTTGTATGAAATGGGTTAGCATGCTATACTGATTTTAATATTTTGACGATATTTATTTAAGAAAGATTGAGAACGAGAGGTAGTATTTTGGAATTAATAAATAGAGAATATTTAGAATGCTTGGAAGCTGTTTATAGATTGACACCCCAAATAGGTAATAATATGAATAGAATACAGGAAATGATAAGGGAGATACCAATATTGTCAGAAATCCAGAAGAAATTTTTCACGTCGATTGTGAATACATGTATGAAAAAGTATTGTTAAAATGTATAAGAAAATGAGAGGTATATTAAGCAATAAAAGCTGTGAATGGAAAGGTGATGAAAATAATGTATGTAGATGAGCAAATAATAGTGGAGCGGTTGGCGTCTGTCAGTATATCGGTGGGCAAATTGAAATGATGAATTAAATGTAGGAGATTTGAAAAAATTCAAATTATATTTTAAATGTAGTTGTGTATACGATATGAAAATGATATGATTTACACTAAGAAATATAGAAGACGGTATATGGAAAATATATATGGCGGAGTGTTTTGGACAATCTTAAACGGTAATCAATAGGATTTTCAGGGAAGACGATACGGGGGTATGAAGGGGGATACAATTTGAATTATTTGGAATCAATTCAGGAAACTATATATTTATCTG